>SDBT01007955.1_pt1 | contig 17391 bp, 23 predicted proteins | sample 2277101 | NCBI WGS metagenome assembly SDBT01 (sample SAMN10404973, study PRJNA504765) | marine sediment metagenome | isolation source: marine sediment core GS10_PC15, 103 cmbsf | place: Arctic Ocean: Southern Knipovich Ridge | collected 2010
GGGTTCGTTTTGGTCATAGTCGCCAGTCTCAAAAAGAAGAGCGTCAGTCTCAAAAAGAGGAACGCAGTATCATGATCGAATTGGGTACAAAACGATATTTGAACACGCCATTCCCGGTGCTGATTGTACGTCATGCTGAGTTACTTACTAAAATGACCCGGCGCGAATTGGCAAACCTAAACAGCGTTCCAGACGTGCCACGAAGCGCGAAGCTGAAACGCGATGCGGTATTGATGCGACATGAGATTATTCAGAAAGTCGCTGTATAGAGAGGGCTATAAAATGTATGTTGTAGTAGAATCAAATGAACTCCGAGAATTTATTAGAACATATGAAAGTCATCCAGTCATCCTACATTCAAAAGCATGGGATAAGCGACGGCGGTCATATGGGGAAAATGATGTAGAGTATAAGGGCAAGTTGTGCATGAGTTGTGTATATAGTTGTGGTCTTTGGCGACTCATGGTTACTGTAAAGTTGCACCGTGACGACTGTAAGGACATCAAAGACTTGACCGGGACGGGGAAAGAATATCTAGTTATCCCCGTGGCTGGTGCGTTTATCGAATTAGTGGATAGTGATGAGACGTTAGGTGATTTGATTCACCCGCATATCATGGATGAACTAAAAGGTGGGTATAAATATGGCAGTCTATGATACAAATCAACCTACGATATTTGAACAAAATCATCCGAATTTCTATATTGAAGCTATCAACGATCATTTAAGTAGGAGGTTTATTTTCACATTGTACCGCAAATCTGAAGTACCTCTGAAGTTTATGGAACATGTGGAGAGAATCTACCCCGTCACGGCTGTAATGGTGAGGAAAGAGGTTGTAGAAGAATATTTAGCGACTGTTCCTCGTGATTTATCCATCCTCAATGATCTGTATGAGACGTGGTTCAACGAATACGTCAATAAGTTGACAGAAAACGAATAATCGGTTACCATTGGGGTAGAAGAAGTTATGCCAATTTGATGACCCCACCTTAGTCGTGGGGTTTTTATATATATAACGTACCCATTTCTGGATACGAGCGCATCAGAGGGGATGCCCTATGGATAGTATATCACAAAATAAACCAAACAAGGTTAATGACGTGGGCGATCTCGAACAGGTTATGGAAAAACTTGACGCGCTTGAACAGAGTATTCCAACTCTGATTAATGAAGCCCTCGATAACCGTGATTTCATTTCTAAAGTTGATGCTAAAGAGCTAATCAATAAGCGGTTAGAACAATTCAGCCCGACGGTTGCTATTGATAAAAAGATTGAGGCTTGGTTTACGCAATGGTCTGCTAAAATGGCTACATTCGTAACTGAGTTCAACCAGTCATTATTTAAACAACAGACTGCAATTGACCAAAATACTAAAAATATCGATGAAAATACAAAAGCTGATGCCATAAAACAGCAACTCATTAGCGATATAAGCGGGAGTCTTAGAGCTAATGCCGACTCGCAGGAACGGATTGAAGTCGGCATTAAGGACGAGCGCGAACAAAATGAAATATTACGTGGTCGTGTTCTAAAGGTTGAAGGTGAAGTCCTCAAGATAGAGGATAATGATAAAGAGATTCAAGCCCTAAAACACAAAAACGAACAGCTTACCAAACAACTAGAAGCTCTTGACCAACGCGATAAACAACGCGAGATAGACCGTAGAGAATTTCGGGAACGTCTGCGACAAGGAACGATATTCTTCTTTAAATATGGTGTCCCTAGAGCTGTTGTAGGTGGGACGGTTACAGGTGGGATTGGTAGCATATTGATCGAATTACTTTGGGGTTGGCGGTAGATGATGATTTCTCAATTACGTAAAGATGCTGATGGGTCAATTCGTGTTAGTGGCACTCGTGTTACATTAGAGTCCGTGATTGACTGTCATCATCGAAGCGATACACCTGAAGATATTCATGAATCGTTTGACGTGCTACCTATAGCAGATATTAAAGCCGTGATAACCTATTATTCAGCCAATCGGGTTGACATTGATCGCTATATCGCTATGCAGGATGAAATTGGAGATGAATGGCAACGGCATTGGGAAGAACGGTAGATGATGATAAACGATTCTGCTACGACACCCTTAGATTTTGATACAATTGGTATCGTGTATTCCATTGATGATTCTACAGAGTCTACTCGTCAATATTTTGTTGATGATGGTGGGTCAATTGTTTGGGTTATCATTAGCGAGGAAAACAGATGATCGTACTCAAGGATGATGATTAGATGCAAACGATCAGGCTATCCGACATAAACCTATGGCAAGCGAATTATCGTCAAGGTGATGTTGCCATGATACAAGCGTCTATTCAACGCTTCGGTTATGCGCGTGGCGTGTCGCTATGGCGTGATAATACGGTCATCGCTGGCAACCATACCATTAAGGCATTACAAGCCTTAGAAGCACAACAGGCTGATGTGCCGACGAATGTAGAGGTGATTAATGGCGATTGGCATATCGAGGTAACGGACATAAGCCACTTAGATGATAATGAAGCGACAGCGTATGCAATTGCCGATAATAGAACCGCTGATAGTGCAACCAATGATGATGAACAACTAGCGTTGCTCCTGAGCCAATTACAAGATACGCCTGATTTGTTGCAAGCGACTGGGTGGAATGAGGATGACATAGCCCAAATGCTTTATGAATTGAACCCGACGTTTGACGCTGAAGCTGAATGGGAAGGCATGCCTGAGTTTGAGCAGGAGAATGTCGAATACTTCCATTCCTTCAAAATTAGTTTTGATACCGAGGATGATATGGTTGAATTCGCTGAATTAGTTAAGCAGACGATTACCAAAAATACAACTTATCTTTATTATCCTAAGAAAGTAACCCCCACATTTAAAGACTATCAGGTTATTAATGAATCCTAGATACCCAGTTTATATTATTTCAAAAGGTCGCTTTGAGTCGAGACTTACATCTAAAGCACTTGAGAATGCGAATATCCCTTACCATATCGTAGTTGAGCCTCAAGAGTATGATGAGTATGCAAAAGTCATTGACCCGGACAAGATATATACATTGCCATTTAGTAATTTAGGTCAAGGTTCAATTCCTGCGCGGAATTGGGTATGGGATCATTCAATCAGCATCGGTGCTGAACGTCATTGGATACTTGACGATAATATTAGAGGATTCTATCGACTTTATAAAAATATGTATTATGAAATCGCAGATGGTACTATTTTAAAAGCATCTGAGGACTTTGTGAATCGCTATACTAATGTTGTACTGGCTGGTTTAGAATATTTTATGTTCGTTTTAAGGAATAAAACGAGTAAGCCGTTTCAAGTTAACCGTCGCGTTTATTCTTGTATACTCATTAGGAACGATTTAGAGCATCGTTGGCGCGGTCGTTATAATGAGGATACCGACCTGTCGTTACGAGTCTTAAAAGATGGGTTTTGCACCGTTTTATTCTATGCGTTCTTAGCCGAAAAGATAGCTACTCAGCGGATGAAGGGTGGTAATACAGATGACCTCTATCAAGATGACGGACGTTTAAAGATGGCAGAATCCTTAATAAAACAACACCCTGATGTCGTGACAATACAGCGTCGGTTTGGAAGATGGCAGCATAAGGTGGATTACTCTCCCTTCAAGCACAATCGACTCATAAAGCGCGATGATATTGACATCCCAACGGGTATCAATAATTACGGAATGGTTTTGGTGAATACCGGAGATGATAGTAGATGAATGCACTAGAGACTGCGAAGATTGGATTTAAACACATTCAGGGGGCAAATGTGCCGGGCGGTCATCGTGTTATATTTAATGCTGATAAGAATACCAAACCATTTCTGACCCCTAGTAAAGAGTTTGATTCTATTCAATTGCGACATGATGATGTTGTCGTTGATATTGGTGCTTATGTAGGAACATACGCAATTCGTTGTGCTCGATTTCCTGTATGTAAGGTTGTCGCATATGAGCCAACTCCCGCAACGTATAATATATTGTCAATGACTCAATTACCGAATATGGAAAGTTATCAGATGGCAGTAACTCCGGATAAACGGGAATCCGTAGGCTTGTTTATCTCTAAAGGCATTGGGGTAACCAATGGACTTGTTACAGGAAATCGTAAAGCAGGTCGGATTATAGTGCCTTCAATATCTTATACCGATGCAGTTAGAAACGCGACAATCGTGAAGATTGATGTTGAAGGCTTAGAATATGCTTATCCAATTGTGCAACCCTCTATCCGTGCCCTGATTATTGACTTCCATCCCGTTAAAGGGAATTGGCAAAAACGCGCTAACGAAATTATAAGTGATATTGAATCACATGGTTTTCAATGTGTTATTAAACCTGATTGGTCAAACGGGTGGACTTGTGCAGGTTCGTGGATTCGTGAGATTAAAAATCTGCAAACTGTTTATCGACCAATGATAGAAGGTCATGAATGTTGTGGTTGCGGAACAGCAATTAATACTGATACTAAGGGTTTATGTCAGGCATGTTGGGATATATGGAAGCCCAAACATCGGCAGGGTTATTTGGTACATCATTCCAAAATTCAAAGTTAGAAAAAGATATGGCGAACAATAAAGAGAAGTTTACAGCCCAACAAATAGCGGATGCACTCATTGCTACTAATGGGATGCGGACGATGGCAGCCCGTCAACTTAACTGTGACTATAATACCGTCGTGCGCTACATCAAAAAGTATAAAGTCTGCCAAGATGCTGAGAACCTGAGTAAGCAACGCATGGGCGACCGGGTAGAGTCTACCTTGTTAGCGATGGCTTTAGGTGTGCGCTCTGACGATGGCAAAAAGTGGGAACAAGAGCCGAACATCGCAAGCCTGATATTCCTAGCCAAAGTCCACCCGACGATGCGCGAGCGGGGCTATACTGAGAAAAAAGAGATACAGGTTCGCACATGGCAGGACGAGGCTATCGACCTGATTAAACGTGGTGACCTAGATTATCAGTCGCTTGTCGATAACTATGATGAGAGTTTGGCTGTTCAGTTATTTAAGAGTGCAGGAGTGCCGATAGACGGTTAATGTCCCTATTCAAACTCGAAACAATGAAACGACAAACCGCCAAGCGGAAACAGTCACGGGGGTTAAATCGTAGTCTGATAGAGCAACACCTGCAAGTTCTCGATAAGCAAAACAACTTAGTTCCATTTCGGTACAACCGCCCTCAAGCACACCTCTATCCACGATTGACCGGGCGCGACCTGATATTAAAGGCGCGCCAATTAGGATTTAGTACGATGATACGAGGGATGCACGAAACTAAGGCAATGACGCAACGATGCCGATTAGCCACCCTAGCACATGACCAAGACACAACCGACCTATTACGGCGCATGTCGAAACGATTCTGGGAAACGTTGCCTGATGATATTAGACCTGCACGTGGGATCGATAACGCCAGCACCACAATCTATGATAATACTAAAAGTGAGGTTGTGATTCGCACAGCAGGAAGTCGGGCGGGCGGGCGTGGCTCAACCCTATCCGATGTGCATGGGAGTGAAGTTGCGTTCTGGAAAGATGCTAATGATAACATGGCAAGCATCATGCAAGCCGTGCCGTTAGAGGGTTCTATTATCCTTGAATCCACCCCCAATGGGGCGCAAGGGTGGTTCTATGAGGAAGCGATGAAAGCTCTTGCTGGGGATAGTATATGGACGTTGCACTTTTATGAGTGGTGGTGGGACGATGATTATCTCTTGCCCTTAGCGCATGGCGAAAGTCTATCCTATAACGACGAAGAGCAAAAGCTCATAGACAAGCATGACCTGACACCAGAACAAATCAAGTGGCGACGGTATAAACTCAAAGAGATACCGCACGAATTCAAACAAGAATATCCTGAAGATATACACGAGTGTTTCCTAACGTCGGGGAATAGCTATTTCGGCAATGTAGAGCATGTCTTTACAGCCCCACAAGGTAAGACTTATGATGAAACACATCGTTATGTTGCAGGGCTGGATTTTGGGCAGTCTAACGATTTCACGGTTATGGTTGTGATAGATACCTACGATAATTCAGTAGTTGAGATGTTGCGTATCAATCGTCTGGACTGGCACACCATGCGTAAACGGATTAAGTTACTCTCGAAAAAGTGGCATTGTTCAATATTGGCAGAGTGGAATAGTATCGGCAACCCGAATATTGAAGAGTTACGCCGTGACAAGATTCATGTTATTCCATTTATGACAACCGCGCAGAGTAAGCCACCATTGATTCAATCGCTCTACGCTGGATTGCATGAGCAAGGGTTGACCGTATTGGATGATAGCAATATGAAGCATGAACTAAGGAACTTCATCAGCACACAGTCCCCATCGGGCGCATGGAAGTTTGAAGCCTCTAGCGGGTCACATGATGATTGTGTGATTGCACTTGCACTGGCGTGGTTTCTTGCTGTACGCGGTAATGTAGAGATAATAGCGATATAGGTATGATTATATGAATGGATTTCCTGACCGACCAAAAGTAGGGCATTACGATGTTTACCATGTAGGGCGTGATATGTCCGGTAATTATTTTTTGACTATTGATGACCCCACGGAAATGAATATGGTTATCTATTGGATGTTACCCCACTTGTATGGTTATCATGATCGAATTACAGATGAAAATATAGAAGACGATGAAAAGGTTCATCACATTTGGATGACTATTGATAGTGTAGAACCCCGCAAAGGATTCATGGGATTCCATTTTCATAATGCTCTATTGCAGAATTCAAAATGTAAACATTGGTTAGGTGATGACTATGTTTGCAATATCTACGAATACGAGTGATATAGGTCTGATTATATGACATTATTACAACGATTAAAGTTAGTGCGACATGCCTTGCTATCGAATCCTAATGCAACCAAATTAGGGGCATATAACAATAACCAGTGGATAGGTGGTGGCAACAGCTATCAGGGACTGACTTCCCGCAATCGTGATATTAGCGATAGTGAGTCTGGCTATGCAACGGCATATACCGCCATTTGGTATATTCGCGCTGCCATCGATCTATACGCCCAAATGTCGCAAGATGTGCCTAGCGAGATAATCAAGAATACAACCGGTGACCCACTGGATGATGAGGTTATTGCCACATCTAAGGATATTAAACCGCGTCATCAATGGTACGTGGTGGAGACGAATCACCGTGTATCGTATGGCGTGAACATCATATCTGCGATGGTCTACCAACTGATGCTTTATGATATGCTATTTGTTGAAAAGACTAAAAATGAATTCGGGTATAACGCCGGGGCTAAGGTACTGAATACACTCGGGATGGCTATTAACCGTAACTATGATAAGGATTTAAGTGATTCGCCAATTCACTCCTTTCAGTACACATGGCAAGGTGGCATAAGTAAAACATTCCAAACCGATGAGATTGCTTATGAGCATGGATTTAATCCATATGATGAGATAGAGGGTGCATCCATCATACAATCGGTTATTGACCAACTGAACATTGACCGCAACTTGAATCGATTCTTACGCGCATTTTTTATCAATGATGCAAGACCATCACTTGTCGGTAGCCCTGATCGTGATTATGTCAAGATGGCAGGGGGTATCGGTGGCTTAAGTGATGAACAGGTGGCAAGTCTCCGAAAGATTTTGAGTGACAATCATCAAGGTGTTGAAAATTCATTCCGCCCTCTAATCACTAATATCCCAATTGATTTCCAAGTATTAGACCCACCACAAATCCAACAATTCACTGAAGCGCAAAATAACCTACAGAAGCAGATATTCGCCGCCTTCCGTGTCAATCCTGCGTTAGTTGGCTTTGCAGAGGATACGAGCTACAAAGATGACATCCCTCAGATTTCGGCGTATTTTATCAATAGTGCATTGAAGCCCGTACTGTCACAAGTTGAAGCCGTTATCAATATTCATCTGTTGCCATTCTTGACAGGCTCACTAGACTTCCGATTCCAATTCGATTACGAGTCATATCAGTTAGTGACCGAACAGGACGTTATAAAGCAAGAGCTAGATGAAAAACGCTTAAATAGTGGCACGTTGTCCATGAATGACTTCGCAGAGCGTAACGGCGGTGAGCGGGTGGACGCGCTAGAAAACATGTATATTATTGATGGAACGCCTATTCCTATGGATGAAATCAAGAACCTATGGAAATACAAGTTCCTGATTGCGCCTTCTGTTTATAATAGTCAGTTGATTACCGACCAGCCGTTACCCCAACCTGCAAACCCTGATGAAGTAGTCCCCACAACGCAAGGGGGTGATCCTGTCAGTGATGCACAAGATATTGTGGTTGCTGATGATATTGATGAGTCGAAACATCACGAACCATCAACCTCATTTGATGAGTATGCCAAACAGTTCTATCAGCCGTTGCCCTCGAAAGACGATGTGATTAAGGAATTGACCGCGTGGCGCAAGTTTGTGTCGTCTGGCAAGTATATGAAACGAGCGTTCAATCCAGAAGCGACTCGTGGCGATATTGCCGATGAATTGCAATTAGCAATTGAGGACTTATCAAAAGGTGAGTCTCACGATAAATCAACTATTACGAAATGGATTGATGCGATTGTAAAGGGTCTTAAAACAGCGCAAAGCACACGGCTTGATTATGAGGGTCAAGTAGAAGATTTGATTGAGCAAGCCCGTAGCAGCGATATTGATAAGCGAAAGTTTAGACGTGATATGAAGTTTGCCATTCGTGGTTTTGGCGAGTTACATTATGCTGACGGTCTTGTAGAAGGTGGTGTCCTATCGCCTCCCACTGAGGATGAATTAGCCGAAATAGGGGCATTAGCGCGACTTTGGAACAATGATGTAAACAAGTTATCTGATGTATTATATGATGGTGGCATAACCGATACTGAAGCAACTCGGAAACCGGGCATGTGGTACAACCGAAGCCTAGCTCCATTTTTCGATGCTGGCTTAATGAGTGCGGATAAAAATGGAATGTATGAATATGTCATAGGAAACAGAGAGGAACATTGCTCAACATGTCTCAAAGCGAATGGGCAAATCCATAGATTGAAAACATACTTTGCAACAGGGGTATATCCGCAGTCGCCGTCGCTTGAATGCGGTGGATGGGAATGTGGGTGTAATCTCGTAAGAACAAATTCAAGTGCTAGAGGCAAATTACCAACAGTATAGAATATGTGGGATGAGTAATAATCCAATAAATAAAGGGGCTATAATATGCTGAAAACTTATGAATTAATGACAGATGACTATGGGATACGAGTTTGTGAATCTCTTGGGATATCTCCCGATAGAGTCGAGAAAATCACCATTGAGATTGATGTAAACGGAACTAAGGTACATGTGACATTTATGCCTGAGCCTATGTTACCAGTACCTATCCAAAACTAGTAAGGGCAAACTACCAACAGTATAGGGGCAACTATGAGAACACAAGATTTTATCGTATTACTTCCCCATCTGATTGGGGCAAACACATTCGCAAGTTTACTAGCGACTGATTTTGACGGTGTGAATGATGTGGTTGACGCTGGCTTTCCGTCGACGTTGGATGAAACTTTCGCAAGTGGTGGCGCAGAAGGCGGTTGGTTTTTTATACGTAGCGATGGTGGTACGAGTACCGGGCGATTATTTGATAAGACCACACATTATTTAGCGACGATTGATGAGTTAGCCGGTGTATGTGCCTTAGAATTTAACCATGATTTTTCAACGGCTGATGGCACATGGCGAACAACTGGACGTGATGTTACTCTCAATTCGTGGGTACACATCACGGTAAGTTATGACAATGGTGATGTCTCCAACAATCCCGTTATTAAAATCGACAATGTAATATCCGCAATTACAGAATCAAGTACACCTGTGGGTACGGCGAGCCTAGACGCTGCCAATAATTCATTGCTAGGTAACGATAGCGGTGGTTCAGTTGGTCTTGATGGCGTGGTTGATGACCCCGCCATTATCAATCGTGTGTTGACAGCAGGTGAAAACACAGAATGGTATAACAATGGCACTCCCCCTGATTTCAATAAGTTATCATTTTTTAGTGATGTTGTTGCTTGGTGGCTGGCAGGCGACGAGGATACGTTCCCGCTAATATTAGATCATACCGATCCGACGTTTGGGGCGAGTTTGGTTGATGCTAATGCCAGTACATTTGAAGGAAGCAGTACATATGCTTGGGTAGCGCAAGGGACAAACACCATTGCAAATCCATCCAACGCATTAGAAATCACTTTTGTGGATGATGCAACAGGTGCAAAAGAGCTACTTGCCAATGCCTCTGATTTATCAGATGATTTAACCGTTGGGGTATTATACCGTTTGGTGATTACCGCGTCGATTAATGCAGGCACAGCGACCTTAACTGTCGATGACGGGGCAGGTGGATTAACAAGCGAAACTATTACTACCACGCCTACGGTCTATACCTTCATTTTTATTGCTGCTAGTGCCACTTTAGCCAATATTATACAATCAGGTTTAGGTGCAGGTGATGTAGTCACGTTAGATACATGGTCAATCCAAGAAGCATCCGCTAACCACGGGATTATGATAAACATGGTCGCAGGTGATTTTGTCTCGGGTGTTAATGGCTGATGATAGAGGCGCAACCCGTTGCCGAAGATTCAAACAACTGTGCTATAATAGGGCATCGATAATCATTAAGAGGGTAATGAGATGGAATTAATATATAGCATTTTGCCAGCTATCCAAGAATATCGTAGACGTGAGATGAAACAAGCAACGTCTATTGTTGTATCGCCTGATTTTTATAAAAAATTGGTAGCAGAGGCACAACATGAAAGATTAGAGTTCAACCGCCAAATAGAGGAAAGCAATAATTATTGGGAATCTGGGCGTAGCTCCTACCTTCCTATATTTAAGCCGTTGAAAAAGTTTCCAGCAGAGACTCTAGATATATCTACCCTTTATGGTCTGCCTTTAACAATTGATGATACTGTAGAGAGTTTTGAACTCTGCTAAGTTGACACGCTCGGAAAATCGACTATACTTGTATTAGAAGAGTTTACATCATAATTTATCTCCGAATGTTTAGCCCCCATTTGTTGGGGGTTTTGCATGTAATTAACAGTCACGGGGGTTCAACTCCCTCACTTACCTTTTATTGACTCGTGTAGCTCAATGGCAGAGCAACTAAGATATATTTTAGGAAGACGCAGGTTCGATTCCTGACATAGAGGCTTTGAGATACGTTTCATTCATACCAACTGAATACCGATAACCCAACTGCTTAGCGCGGTTTTTTTGCTTTAGAGGTGACGATATGCCCTATGAAATTGTAGAACGTGACAATCAGTATTGTGTAGCCAAAGCCGATACAGGCGAGATACTAGACGGCGCATGTCACGATACGCGAGAAGATGCGGTTAACCAGTTGCAAGCGATAGAAGCCAATGAGAATAAGTCCATCATGTTTGGTGGTGCAATTAAATCGTTAGGCGGTAATCGTATCGGTGGCTATCTTATCGAATACACCGATGAAGACAACAAAGATTTAGATGGGGAATTTTTTACAAAAGATACCGACCAGATGGAAGAAGAATTTCCGACTATTGGAATGAAAGTTTTATTCCATCACGGGTTAGATAAAACGCTATGGGTCAAGTCTATTGGCGAAATTGTAGAAGCCAAACATGATGACGTGGGCTTGTGGGTAGAAGCCCTATTAGATGAACATAGTGATTATAAAGAGTATGTGAACGCTATTCGTGAGTTGGTGGCTAAGGGGATATTAGCATGGTCAAGTGGGGCGTTCCCACAATCAGTCACTGTAGATGATAACGGATTCATAAAATCATGGGGCAAATATGAAGCAAGTGTAACCCACACACCAGCCAACCCATCGGGAACAAAAATACAAACCTTGAAATCAATAGCAAGCCTAATCGAGCCTAGAGAGGCAGACACGCCTATAGAGGATTCTGATAAACAACTTGCCGATTTATCTGCCACCGTGCAGAAAATAAACGACAACGTAGCAAGTGAAAAGGAATCAGAAATGAGTGTTCAAAAAAACCCAGAACTAATGGAGATGTTGCGTGGTTTAGTGACGCAAATTACCGGTATGATCGATGATTATACGTCGGGTGAAGATAAAGCCGAAATCGATGAGGAAATCGTTGAAGAAGTTGCTGGCAAGATCGATGATGAAATGGAAGACGATGATTTAGAGATGACCGATAAAGCAATGCGGAAATATCTCGATTCTGTCATTGAACCGATCTTAAAGAAGAAACTCTCCAAACTCCAAGCCGAAAAAGATGCTGGAATCGAATCATCTAAAGCGATGGTTGACCGACTGCGAGAAGAAAAAGAACGTGCCGCTAAGGGCATTAGTCAAGTAGGGTCATTTTCTAACGGGAATGGTTTGCAAAAAGCACCACGCTACGAGATGAATAATCTCAAGTTTGCTCATCTTAGTCCTAGCGATATGGCATTGGGTGTTCAAATCATGGGCGCGAATGCCAAACGGGCAGGTACTCATGTAAGTTTAGGCAATCTTGTTAGTGAAGATTATCTTAAGCACATGGCGCATGGCATGCAAGATTATGGCAATGGCAACCCATATACTGGCAATGGAAATCCACAAAAGGCATTCGCTGATAACTTGGCAATCAAAAGTGTGTTACCCTTCAAAGCTGATTTGGATGCAAGCAACATCGCAACCCAAGGTCAAGAGTGGGTAGGGGAGTGGTGGTCTACGGATGTATGGCGTAGAGCGCGTTTTGAGCGTATCTATGATCGTGCTGTTGCTAAAGGCATGATGGTTCAAGAAATCCCTAATGGTCATGATATTGGGCATTTCCCAACAGAAGGTAGTGACCCGGTTGTATATACCTCGCCAGAAGCCAATACAACCGATTCAACTGGTCGCCCTGAAGTGACCGCCAAAATAACCGCCATCGGAACGGGTGAAGTTACGATAACCCCCAAAGAATTGAAATTAGCAACGAGCTACACTCGGATTTTAGATGAGGATGCCATTGTTAATTACGGTCAACAGTTGAATTATCAGGTTACTGAGAAGATGCTAGAAACTCGTGACCAAGTAATCATCAACGGGGATACCGAAACCGCCGTCAATACCAATATCAATATCATTGATGGAACACCCGCCACCGGACTCGAAACGCCTTACTATATCAATAGTAATGGTTTCCGTAAGTTACCTCTAGTAACGAATACGGCTGGTAAAGTTGATGCTGAAGGCGCAAATACGATAGCGACCTATCGTAAAACACTCGGGTTGTTAGACGGTGAATTGCGACAATACAAAGAACGTATGATGTATATTATCGACCCTGATACTGAAAATGCCTCGCTTGGAATTCCTTCAATTTCTACGGAAGATGTTCGCCGTACATTTGCAACGATTGAAAGCGGTATTTTGACAAACATCTATGGTATTGATGTTGCAACCAGTGGATTCCAACTCTTAGCCAATACAGCAGGTAAAGTTACTGTTGCGACTGGCACAACTGGAACAATTCTTTTGATTTATGCACCTTATTGGGGTGTTGCCTATCGTCGTCAGATTATTGTTGATACCGCATTTGATGTCCTGAGTGGCTCATTCATCGTTGTGACATCAATGCGTATGGGTATCATTGCGCGTGGCAATAATGCCAGCGTGCTTAGCTTCAACGTAGGTGTATAAGGAGCTTAACAATGTACTATTTAGCTCTTAATCCACAGATTTTTACATCAGCAGGTGCAATCAATCTAACCGAGGCTTACACATCGGTTGCAATCGGGGGCGGTAGTGCAACAGCATTAACACTCCCTGACCCTAGCCCTGCAGATAATGGCGCGTTGTTAGTCATTTCCGCACGAACAGGTGAAGCGCATACGGTTACAAATACCACAGGTTTCAATGGTCTTGGGGCTAGTGGTGACGTTGGAACATTTGGCGGTGCTGTTGGCGATAGCATAATTTGTATGGCTGATAATGGCGTATGGCTCGTAGTATCAAATATAAACGTAACAATAGCATAATGAGGTAATCATATGGCTGATAATGTTGCTCCACAATTAACTGGAGACGCAAATACAACTGAGGCTGCTAGACCTGTTGAAGAATACGCAGCCTCTGGGGCAATCACCTTAACGACAGGGATTGCATATCTGACAAAAGCAGGCGTGGGTGTAATGACTCTCGCAGATCCCGTTGAAGACGGGTTGACGTTGACTATCACTAGCACAACCGCCCAAGCCCACACCGTCACAAATACCACAGGTATTAATGATTTAGGGTCTAGTGGTGATGTTGGCACATACGGCGGTGCTAAAGGCGATGGTATGACGCTTACATCGCTTGGTGGGCAGTGGTATGTACAAGCAAATCAGAACGTAACAATCGCGTAACTCAAATTAACAATCAGGGGTAAGTTTCGGCTTGCCCCGTTTGAGGATAGAACATGCAATCAGAAGTAATCAAAATTACACTTGACGGTAGTGGCGAATCAACCACAAAGGGCAACTTCTTTAATGGCATTGTTTGGGCTATTTCGGTAGACAAAAATGGTCAAGCGGGAGACCCTACTGTCGTCATTACAGACAACAAAGCACAAGAGATTTTGGATATTACAGAATCAGGGTCAGGCTTTACTGTATATAGACCCTCGACACCATTACAGACTAAGGCAGGTGTAGATCGTACCCAATATGGTTTATTTGGTGTGAATTCTGCAATCACGATTGTAATTGCCAGCGGTACTGCGGATGCGATTGTCGATATTATCATTGATTATATCCCTGCATAGGAGAGACGATGAAACTAAGAATCAAGTTTGGGTATCGAGGTATGAGCCTCAAAAATGGTCGCTATTATCCTAAAGGGGAATATGAGTTAGAGGATGATATTGCGTTGAAGAATCGCGCTCAATATCTCGTTGATAATGGTCATGCCGAATATGTTGGGGAATATCATACAGTGAGTACGACTGTAGTCGATAGCGATGTAGATGAGATAGTCGTCAAAGGTGGCACAACATTCACGAATCAAGCCATAGCGGTATTCAACCAGTATAATATCGATCCCGAAAATACACATGAATATTTTGGCAATCTTGGGATTAATCACGTCACAAAGTCATTGGCTGTTGATTATGTGGAGAGTTTGGATTAATGCCATTCTATGATGCTCAGTTTGACTTTGCAGGCACAAAACAAATCGAAAAAGACATTGCCGATTTACCGACTGTATTTGCGGATGCGATGTTAGAAACCTCGATTGAGGTTGAGCAAACCTATTTGCCAAAACTTCAGGAATATCCACCACCACGCGGTGACAGTATATTTCGTTTTAAAACGGCAAGGTCACGCCGAAAGTGGTTCGCTATGTTAGCCAATGGCGAGGTTAATACTGACGGCAGTCACTATATCCGAACAGGAGGGTATGGACGATCCTGGGGAATTGATCTTGGGCAGGATGGTGATGTATTTCAGTTGCGTGTAGGCACACAAGATAGAGCGGCGAAGGGTGGGACAACGATAGGAGGGCAAATTTTTAAAGGCGGTCAGTTTTTGCCAACATTAGTAGCCGAGTATATTGGTGGTGACCGACAAGTCCCCGGTCATGGTGACACGGGTTGGATTAAGTTTGACCCAATATTGGATGAGATTAGCGAATTCATGAACCGTCGGTTTTTCGAGATTGTGAGTAAATATCTTGCATAATACATTCCCTAGCGACTACACCACATTTGATCGGGTCAATGCACAACTCAAATCGAATCCCAGTGAGGGCGATTTGACCAATGACCAATCGATTGTAAAACAGTATATTCATGTTGCCAGCGACCAAATTAGAAACTTTTGCAGTCGCACGTTTGTTCCTTATATTCGTGACGCGGCAGAGGTCTTTTATTACGAACTATCACGTTCTTACATTTTAGATTTGCCAGACGATGGACAAGTTATTTCGCAGGTTACGGGGTCAAGTGGGGCTATCTTGCCCACCACGGAATATAAGTTTCGGGACACCGTTAACCAGCGTAACGGTTTTCCATTGCGGTATTTGGAGCTATCTCGACTGAGTAATATCTTTACCAATGTGTCTACCTTTGAGTTTGCCCCGACGTTTGAATTAGATGGCATATGGGGCTATTCAAGACGTGCCTATGAAGATACATGGGAAACGCTATCGACAACAGTAGCCTTGATTACAGATAGTCAAACGACATTTGTACTGGTAACTGTCGCGGATTTTGAGGTATTCGATTATATCCGTTTGGATACCGAGTTCATGCAAGTGACTGCCTATGTTGCCGCTACAAAGACATTAACCGTTATACGGGGTGTCAATGGCAGTACAGCCGCCGCACACGACGGCACAATCACTCCTGTGGATGTTGAGCGATGGGCGATAGTCGATGCTGTAAAGGATGCGTGTACGCGCTTAACGGCGTTCTTGTACGCTACACGCCAAGGCACTGGTAACACAATCGTCTTTCAAGACGGAACGGTTGTGAGCCAATACCCCGGACTGGTATGGTCTAGTTTACTTCAATATAAACGTCCTATTTTCGAGAGTGTGTAATGGCAGACGCAACCCTAAAAGATATTCGACAGCGGATTCAATTGCTCGTGCAAACCCATATCACTGATTTCAAATCGGTTGCAACGAATCCCGGTACAGTTTATGATACCGCGCCGATGAAATTAGAACGTGCATTCCTACCCGCAATTGTGATTACCGATGGGGCTACAACATATTCAGGTGATTCTAGAGGGCGCAATGAGTTTAAGGCGGTCACTACATTTTTCATCTCATTGTATCAGGGGGAATGGCAACCTAATCAAGATAATAATATCAATAACACGAGTTTGGATGCGACGATTAACGAGCTTGAGAATCTATTTTTAATCCGACGGGGATTAGAAAATGCTAGTAATCAATCCTGTGTTGAGGATACATTTTTACAACCCTCATCGCCAATTGAAATAAAGTCTTATGTGCCTATTACGGGTGCGCTTCCATCCTCAGAACTATATGTTCATAAACGTATGACTATCAATGTGAGATATTCACGAAAGGCAAATATGTAATGGCTTCTACAAAATTTGTAAATTATTCGGTTGTAACTGCATCCTTTTGGCGTGTCGGAACGGATTGTTTTAACTATGGTCAACTCGATCCGGGAGGCACATTAACACCTGATACAACTTCACATTCTATAACCTATGTTGGTGAATCTAACTTTGCCAATTTGCCAGAGGTTGTTTATAAACGGTTTACATTTGGGAAATCTCGATTTTTGGGCGGTACTTATGCAGGCATAGAACCCATTCCTGAATTCACAATTGAATTATCGAGTGTTGATGCTAACCTTGATGTGTTGGCAAATAATGCCACTATATCGACAACCACAATCAATAACG
>SDBT01007956.1_pt1 | contig 17391 bp, 13 predicted proteins | sample 2277101 | NCBI WGS metagenome assembly SDBT01 (sample SAMN10404973, study PRJNA504765) | marine sediment metagenome | isolation source: marine sediment core GS10_PC15, 103 cmbsf | place: Arctic Ocean: Southern Knipovich Ridge | collected 2010
ATTGGCACCCTCCGAAAAAACAAACCCAATTTCCTCCAACTCAAAACTAATTGTGTCCAGTTGTACAAACAAAGCCAATTTCTCAAAACCCTTAATGCACGTAAGCTGAGTTAACACAAGTGTTTATGAAAATAACCACGCCTTCAGACTCCAAAAAAACAAACCCAATCAAAGCCAATTGCAAACCGGATACCTATGCTGCTCTGCGGAGTACAATCGCCGCGTAGCACGGGCACATTGACCGGATGAAGCTGCCTTGGGTTCTTGGGGTGGTGCTTTTTGACTTGCAGTAGGGGGGCTTATCGCGGATTATATACGAAGAGTTGAAAGTCGTATAGTTGGGCTGTTATGGTGCAAGGCAGGTAGAGATGACTGAGGTTCCTCCGCTACTGTTGTCGGCGATTATCTGTGAGCGGGTCATTTTCGATAAGATTTCGGGGATGCCGAGCCTGATAAATATCATCCAGAACGTCAATGCCCCGCGGTATCCGGTTCGTTATCCTTCGCTGGTTTTCTTCTGTGAGCTGACCAACGGTCACGGCAGGACGACGACGAAGATAAGACTGGTTGACGACCAGGACGAGGAGAAAGTGATATTTGAGCAGGAAGGTGCGGTTCAGTTTGCCAATGTTAAACAGGTTGTTACATTGGTGCTTAATCTGCAGGGCATGATGCTGCCTCGGCCAGGGGAATATCGGTTTCAGCTTTTTGCCGGTGAGCATCTGTTGGGTGAGCGGCGGATAGTTTGTAAGAAGGTGAAGGTTCGCCCGAAGGGCGGCGGCGAAAGCGGGGGAATTGAAGGGCAAGGTTTTGATTGAGACAATGGCCGGCCGGGCGAATCAGCTCGGCGGTAGTTTTTTGATGCATAGATGGAAAGGCGTGATTTAGATGGAAAAGGGACGTCGGGATTTTTTGAAGGCGGTCGGTGCGTCAGCGGCTGGGGTTTTGTTGTCCGGCTGTTCTTCATTAGAGACGGGCGGGAAAGTTAGCTGTGGTGAGAAGTTTCCGAAGCGGACATTGGGCAAGACCGGCGAGCAGGTTTCCATAATAACTTTTGGTGGGATAGTTGTTAGGGACGCCGAGCCTGCACATGCGGCGAAAGTGGTGGCCGAAGCGGTTGATAGGGGGATAAATTATTTTGACGTGGCACCGAGGTATGGTGATGCGGAGGAGAAATTGGGGCCTGCACTTAAGCCTTATCGGGATAAGGTTTTGCTTGCGTGTAAAACCTGGAAGCGCGACCGCAAGGGGGCTGAAGAAGAGCTGCACAGGTCACTAAAGCGTTTGCAAACGGACCATTTCGACGTTTATCAGCTTCACGGAATTACGGATGTTGAGAAGGACGTCAAGGCTGCGCTTGGCAAGGGTGGTGGGATGGAGGCGATTTTGGAGGCGAAGAAGCAAGGGCTTATCCGGCACATTGGATTTTCGGCACATTCGCCGGAAGCGGCTTTGACGGCGATGCGAGAATTTGACTTTGATACGATAATGTACCCGGTTAGCTTTGTATGTCACTATAACAGCGGTTTCGAGGTTGAAGTTCTTGCTGAGGCGAAGAGGCGAAATATGGGAATAATCGGGATTAAGGTGATGGCCAAGCAGCGTTGGCAGGGGCAGAAGGATGAGCGCTGGCCGAAGTGTTGGTATGAACCGATTAGTGAGCGTGAGTTGGCTCGCAAGTCGCTGAGCTGGACGCTTGCACAGGGGGTTGCGACTGCTGTGCCACCTGGGGAAGAAAGCCTGTATAGGCTGGCGGTTGCACTTGCACCTGATTGTCAGAAGCCTACTGTGGACGAGCTTTCGGAATTGGAGCAGATTGCGAGCAAGTGTAAGGCGATATTCTCGACAGGGCGGGGTTAGTCATTTGCGGGAGGTTAGGCAATGGGAATTGAAGGTGGCAAGCGGCCGAGTGACAGTGCGGTGGAGGCGCGGTACTTACTGATGCCGTCTCAAGCAAACCCATACGGGACGGCATTCGGCGGGGCGATAGTTGCGTGGATAGATATGGTGGCCTCAATGGCGGCGCAGAAGCACTGCGGCAAGGAGGTGGTAACGGCCGGGATTGATTCGCTTATCTTTGAAGAGCCTATTGGTGTTGGTGACCATGTTGTGTTGAAGGCGTGTGTGAATTATGTCGGGCGGACGTCGATGGAAGTGGGGGTTCAGGTGACAAGGGAAGAACCGGTTAGTGGTGAGAGCGCAGTGGCGACGACCGCGCACCTTACGTTTGTGGCACTGGATGAAGACAAGAAGCCGTGTCCGGTTGGGCCGATTGTGCCGGAGACAGAGGACGAGAAGAGGCGTTATGAGAATGCCAAGGTACGAGTGAAAGCGAGAAAAGAACTGCTGAAGAAAATGAAGTAATATGAGACTTGCGTACGTTGGGACGGACAGTGAGGCTAAAAAGCCCCGGGGTGGCGGGGGCTTTTTAGCTTTTGGTCTTAGGTTTTATTGCGGTGTTATTTTACGGAGTCGTCGAGGGGGATTCCGAGTTGTTCGTAGAGTTCTTTTCTTCGGGGCTTGTCCATTTCGAGGGTAGCTCTTGCGTAATCGGCGACTTCCTTTGCGTAAGCTCTTGGTACCACGAGGACGCCGTCGCCGTCAGCGAGGATTATGTCACCGGGCAAGACGAGTACTCCGCCGCAGACGATTGGCATATTGACGGACTCGGTCTGGTTTCTGCCCGGTCGAATTCGTCGGCCTGGCTCTTTGATGTAAAGCGGGACGCCTTCGGCGGCGACTTCGTCAAGGTCGCGTGCTGTGGCGTCGGTTACGACTCCGACACAGCCTTTGGATTTATAGACCATGATGTTGAACGAGCCGATTGGGCCGACATCGTAGCCGATGGAATCGTCTATGACGACAGCGGTGCCCGGCCGGATGAGGTCGACGAAGGGTTCTGCGGCCGATGCTGTATAGTGCTTGGCTTGGTAGTCGTCGAATTCCTTTGTGCTCATTTTGGGCGGCAGCGGCCAGTTGACGGGTGCGTATCTTACGGTCAGAGCGATACCAATGAAGCGGTGCTTGAAGGTTTTGGTGTCTGTCCATGTGGGGTGGATATCGGGATTCATGGCGCCTATGTTTCGCAGACCGGCTTTGTCCATTCCGTCGACAACATCGGCGACGCGGAGGCCTTCGAAGAGCTTTAGCATCTTCCGGTCATCCTCGGCGGAGTAGACTTTTGTTGGGATGAAGCTTTTTCCGGCCCTTAATTCTTCGAGCTTAGGGTCTTTTGCTTCGTTCTGCTCGTCGGCGGCCGGGGCCAACATTGAACAAGCTATGAGGGTGACCAGAGCTGTCAATGCCAGTGTAAGAGTTGCTTTTGCTTTCATTTTTGCCTCCTCAGATTTTAAGTTTGATTTCTGGGGCTGGCACGGTGCGCAGCCTCGTCGACTTTGTGATATTTTGCGGTAATTTGGCTGTGGTGCAAGTAAAAAGAACAAGGGATGGGCATTTTTTTTGTTTTGTTGGTAGGGCTTAGTTATCGGCGAAAATTATTGATTAAATTCCTTGATTCGGTAAATTGTGGCAGAGAGGCCTTTTCGGTCGATAATAGGTTATTGATGATAGAAATTTCAGAGGAAAAACTTGTTTTTAAGTTTTCGCGGAGCGGCGGGCCCGGCGGGCAGAATGTCAATAAGGTCAATACCCGTGTCACAGTCTTTTTTGACGTAGCGGGGACGAGGAGTTTTTCCGATGAGCAGAAAAAGCGAATACTAAAGCGGCTTTCGACGCGGGCGGACAAAAATGGTGTGATAAGGATTGTTTGTCAGCGCTATCGGACGCAGAAGGCGAATCGGGAGGGGGCGGTTGAGCGATTGCGGGAGTTGTTGAGAGAGGCGTTAAGGAAGAAACGTGCGCGGAAAAAGACCGCCGTTCCGGCATACGCTCGCCAGAAGCGCCTGGCGGAGAAAAAGAAAAGGGGTCTGTTAAAAAAACAAAGGGCAGAGAGTCGCTTTGGCGATGATTTTGCCGATTAGGTAAGTTCGACGTCGATAGGTTTTTTGGGTGGTGTGGGGGCGATGATTAATTCTGCGCCGAGTCGGAGGGCTTCTTTCATTGCTGTGGGGTGGTTTTTTACCTGGCTGGGCTCTTCCATTTTGTTTACAAAGAGATTGGCTGTGTAATTCATATCGAGGACGTCAAAGTAGTATTTCATCGTCAGGCGGACGCTGTCGAACATTTTTTTGCTTTTTGAGCCGCCTACGGCGATCACCATAGCGCGGCGGTCGCGGCCTGTGGTTTTGATGAGTGGTTTTTTCAGTACGTATTTGTGTGCCCAGAGGCACTGGCAGCGGTCGATGAGGATTTTTGCCTGGGCGCAGACGGTCATAAAGAAGATGGGGGTGGCGAAGATAAGGCGGTCGGCGTCGAGCATTTTGTCTGCGATTAGCTGATAATCGTCCTGAACCTTGCAGACGCCGGTCTTGTAGCAGGCGTTGCACTCGATGCAGGGGGCGATGTTGAGCTCTGCAAGGCGGATATACTCTGTGCGGGCGCCTGCGGACTTTGCTGCTTCCAGCGCGCAGCGCAAGAGCAAATCACTGTTTCCGTTGGCTCTTGGGCTTGCCGAGATTCCAAGTGCTTTCAGACTCATAGGAGAAGACAGCTAAAAAGCAAGGCAGTATTAAGTTCTTTATGATATACAGGTGCGTAGCCTATCAGCTTTGGCGGGAAAAAGCAATAATAAAGAGGGGTGGTGGTTTGAAAGGTTAAAGGGGCACAAGGGCAGGGAGAGACAAGAGTTTTTTTTGTCAGTGATTGACATGGTGGGTTGTTATGGATAAAAGTAGAGGCGGCAGTTTTCGACAAGGATTTCTGGAGGTGAGCCATGAAGGTAAAGGAATTTTTGGACAAGTCGAAGGTGAAGTACAAGGTGGCCAAGCACAAGCCGGCGTTTACGGCCCAGCATGTTGCGGCCGAGATACATGAGCCGGGTCAGTATGTGGCCAAGCCGGTGGTTGTCAAGGCAGACGGCGATTATGTGATGTGCGTTCTTCCGGCATGTTACAAGATTGACCTGAAGGTGTTGAAGGGGCAATTGAAGGCCAAGAAGGTGGAATTGGCCAAGGAAAAAGAGCTTGGCAAGATATTCGGCGACTGCGAGCTTGGCGCTGAGCCCCCGTTTGGGAATCTGTATGATTTGCCGACCGTGATGGATAAGAGTTTAGAGGGTGACGACCATATTATGTTCCAGGGCGGCTCGCACGAGCAGGCGATACGGATGAGCATGGCCGATTACCGCAAGCTTGTTGAGCCGAAGGTGATGGAATTCAGCTACCACATGGGGTCGTGACTTTTGGCGTATTGCGGTACGTGTTGCGCAAGGCGAGGTTTTGTCGGTCGGGTAGGTGACTTTGGGGGGGAGACTTGCTCAGGGCGGTGGGTGAACTGTTGGTCGACGGTCTCGCATGGGGGCGTATCTTGTTTCGAAGGGGGGATTTGGACTCCATAGTTTCTCAAAAATGTTGTTGACGGGGAAGTTTGAAGTTGTATAATATGTATTGTCTTTGGCTGCAGTGAGAGCACCGAAAGGAGGAGACAATGTGGAGTTTAATCACGCTAATTTCGGGGAAACTTATGTGTAGCTATAAGTGCGCGCGGTGTTTAATGTGAAAAATGGCCTTTTTAGAAAGGAGAAAGCGATGAAGACTGGAAAAATGTGGACAATTTTGGTTCTGTTGCTGGGGCTGGTTTTGTGCCGGGCCGAGGTGAGCGAGGCGGGGCCGATGCGTACGGCGTTTACATACCAGGGGCATCTTTATGACTCTAATCGTGTGGCAAATGGACAGTACGACCTTCAGTTCAAGCTTTACGATGCCGACGTTGACGGCAATCAGGTGGGGATTGACGTGAATAAGCCCGATGTGGATGTAATCGACGGTTATTTCGGTGTAGAGGTGGATTTCGGCAGCGGTGTTTTCGACGGCGGAGCAGCGTGGCTCGAGCTTGGTGTCCGGCCTGGCGACCAAGATGACCCAAACGTATATACGGCATTAAGTCCGCGGCAGGTGGTAACGGCGACGCCATACGCACTGCAGAGCCGCGGTCTATTTGTGACAGACTCTGGCGATACCTGGACGGCCAAGGAGTTGAGCAGAGGGTGGACTTCAGTAGCAATCTCGGCAGACGGGATACTGCAGACTGCGGTTGTTTGGGGGGGACGGATATACGTTTCAACGGACTCGGGCGATAGCTGGGAAGCCAGGGAATCCGACAGAAATTGGTATTCGGTAGCGATGTCGGCGGATGGTACAACACAGACTGCGGTTGCTTGGCTGGGCCGGATATATGTTTCGACGGACTCGGGCGATACCTGGGTGGCCAAGGACTCGAACAGAAACTGGTACTCAGTGGCGATGTCGGCGGACGGGACGAAACAGACTGCGGTTGTCTGGGGGGGACAGATATACGTTTCAACAAACTCGGGCAATAGCTGGGCGGCGAAGGAATCGAACAGAGACTGGCGGTCAGTAGCGATGTCGGCAGAGGGAACGATACAGACTGCGGCTGTTACCGACGGACAGATATATGTCTCGACGGACTCGGGCAGCACGTGGACAGCGAAGGACACGAATAGAGAGTGGGTCTCAGTGGCGATGTCGGCAGACGGGACGGTACAGACCGCGGTTGTTGCCGGCGGACAGATATATGTTTCGACGGACTCGGGCGATACTTGGGCGGCCAAGGAGTCGGATAGAGACTGGCAGTCAGTGGCGATGTCGGCGGACGGGACGAAACAGACCGCGGTTGTTGCCGGCGGACAGGTCTATGTTTCGAGGGATTCGGGAAATAGCTGGAACACCAAGGAATCGGGTAGAGATTGGGAGGCAGTAGCGATGTCGGCAGATGGGACAGTCCAGACTGCGGTTGTTTCTGGCGGGCAGGTCTATGTCAGTTGTGATGGGTTTGTCGGGGTGGGGACTATGAGTCCGACAGAGGAGCTGGAGGTCAATGGAACGGTCAAGGCGACGGCATTCGTTGGTGATGGGAGTGGTCTGACAATCGTTGAGACCGACCCGGAGGTGGGAGCTGTCGATAGTAACTATGTGCCAAGGTGGGACGGTTCGGCCCTTGTTACAGGAACAATCTACGACGACGGTAACAGCGTGGGTATCGGGACGACGAGTCCTGCGGGGATGTTGGACGTAAACGGGCCCATCTACCAGAGGGGAGGTGAGCTTCACGCTGATTATGTTTTTGAGGCCGATTATGAGCTGGAGTCGATTGATGAGCATTCAGAATATATGTGGGAGCAGAAGCACCTGCCGGCGATTCCACAGACCGAGCGGGATGAGAAGGGGCAGGAAATAATTGAAGTTGGAGGCCACCGGAGGGGCATAGTTGAAGAGTTGGAGAAGGCACATATCTATATCGAGCAGCTGCATAAACGGATTGGAGAATTGCAGGAGCAAAACGGACGTATGGAAGGACGCCTGGCGAAACTGGAGGCTATGATTGGCGAGTCAGCAGAAGGCTGGGAAGGAGAAGGACAATGAAAGTCATAAGCACTGGATTGGTAGTGTTAATTGGGTTGCTGGTTTTGCCTTACACGGTAGAAGCTCAGAGCGGCGGGCCTTACGTGTTGGAATGGAGCACTATAGACGGCGGCGGGGGGACGAGCAGCGGCGGGCAGTACATAGTAACGGGTACGATAGGTCAGGGGGATGCGGCATATTCGGCAGGCGGTCCGTACGAGGTGCTTGGCGGCTTCTGGCCTGGCGGGCCACTTTGCACAGTTGAATTCGGCCAATTTGCAAGATTCGCCGAGCACTGGTTGGACAGCGCTTGCGATGTGGGCAATGAATGGTGCGCGGGGGCCGACCTCGACCAGTTGGGCGATGTTGACCTGCTTGACTTGAAGTTGTTCGTTAATGAATGGGTTTATTACTGTCCCTATGACTGGCCGTTGAAATAAGCGAAGCCGGTTTTTTGGGTAACGGTGCCCGCACGAATCGGCGAGTGTGCTGATGGTGCTAAAGTGGTTCGGTTGGTCTGTGGGGCATTTTGTAAGGATAGTGGGGGTGGAGTTATTTATTGTTTTTGTTCTGGATTAGCTGGAGGTATCTTTTCAATTGAGCGACGGCATCTTTATTTGCGGTATTGGAGATTGCGGCTATTGCTTTTTTCAGGGCTGCGGCCGCCTCATCATTTCGCTGCTGGGCCAAAAGGGTCTTTGCAAGCATTAACTGGCATTCGAGTTCAGCGGGTTTGATGTCGACAGCCCGCTGGAGGTATTCAGTTGCCTGGTCAAACTGTTTGAGTTCGGCCAAGGCGGTGCCGAGCTTAAATAGCGTATCGAAGTTCTTGGGATCTCCGGTTAATTCTTCCCGAAAGCCGTGGACCGCCTTTCGAAAATGTTCTCTTGCTTTTGCGCTTTGCTGTAGGACTTTTAGCACCAGGGCCAGGTCGAGGTGGACACTTGCCATATTTGTATTGAGCTGGGCGTGCTCAGTATATTCCAGGGCCTGCTGAAGGGCGTGCATGGCCTGGGAGAATTTGCCTTGCTGGATGCTTATGGCGGCTATTTCGGTGTAAGCGGTGATTGAGACTGCCGGGTCGATTTTGAGGGCCTGTTGCCATTTTTTAATGCTCCGGTCAAGTTTGCCTTCGTATTTTAGCTCTTGAGCGTATTCGGAGTATTTTGCGGACAGGAAGTTAACGGCCCCTCGGCGTACTACCGGGGCCAGCATGTTTTCGACGGGAGCGAAGTTGTCGGTTAATACGACCCCGGGTGCTTTTTCTTTGACCTTTTCTATTTCGGAGGCGGTCAGTACCCACAGGTCGAGATCTCTTACCGGCTGCTGGTTAGGCAGGTCCGTGAGGTCGATTTGGTGCTTGGCGCCTAAGATTACGAAGGTGTTTCGTTTTGAGCGCAGGAGGTGTTCAGTAATGACGTAGACATGCGGGAATGTCTGCTGGAGGGTGTTGACATATGCGCCGAGGAACAAGCCGGTATCATACATGTCTATCAGTTCAATCATGTATACGCCGGTGTCTGTGAGTATCCGGGAGATTTTGTCATTAAATTCTTTTGTGGTGAGCTGATATGGGATGGAATAATCATTTAGGGCGTCTTCATAAATGAAGTCGTACTTTGTAATTCGGTTCCCGGTGCAGAGTTGCTCGACATAGTTGCGGGCGTCCATTGCGAAAATGTTGATAGCGGTGTCTCTTGGCAAGCCGAAGGCCTGCATGGCAGCCTCGGTTACGCCGGGGTCGATTTCCGCCACGTCTACGCGGCTTCCGGACCAGACGTCCTCAACGTATCGCGGGAAGACGAATCCTCCGCCTCCGATGACAAGTACGGAAAGTTTGCTTTTCTCGTGACTTAAGAGGTGTGTCACCGCAGCGTGAATTTGCTCGTAGGTGTATTGGAGGTCGCGAATGTCGTCCATTATGATTTCGCTGTGTTTTAGTTTGTCCTGGGTAAATGCGCGTTTGTCTTCGGTATCAGAGACTCGCTCGACGGCGACATAGCAGTAGGGTGTTTCGTCTTCGTAGAGAAGGTTGGGGTTGTTTTTTTCTCTTAAGGCGAGAGCCGGGCCTGCAGTTTCGGCCCAGCCAGCGGGCGCAAACGCCGTAGTAATCAAGGCCAGGAAGGTCAAGGCCCAGAGGTAGAAGACCCAGAATTTTGCCCAGTACAGGATGGCCATTAGCAGCAGGACGGCTCCGATTGTCCAGAGGATGGCCACGGTTCCCATGGTGGCTATGAGGTAGAAGCCGGCAAGGAAAGTTCCTGCGATACTGCCTGCTGCCCCCCAGGCGTAAATGTCTCCGATGGTCCTGCCCGTGGACAATCCCCGGTCGAGGGCCATTTTTGCGACGACGGGACTTATGGTTCCGAGGAGCATGGAAGGTATCAAAAATACGAGGAAGACATGTGTGAAGACTCTCATTGGCCAGGAAAGATACCAGAGCCACATTAGGCCTCCGACGAGATTATTAAACACTACGGTCAGGACGCAAGCTGCGGAGGAGATCGCGAAGAGCACGGCCAAGGTCTTTCTTGCGGGGTATCGGTCAGCGATGCGTCCCCCGAGGTAATTTCCTATGGTGATTCCTGTGAGGACGACGCCAATAACGGCGGTCCAGGTATAGAGTGACGAGCCGAGGTGGCGTGCGATTAGCCGGCCTGCGACGAGTTCGAGAATCATGATGCAGGCGCTGGAGAGGAAAACGGTTGCGCTGGGGACGAGAATTGATAAAAAGCTTCTGGGTTTGGCCATATTCATTTCCTTTATTTTAGTACGTGGATGAGTATAACAATGTTTTTTTCGCTAACAAGCGGATTTTCAGTGGTGATGGCGCAGGATTTTGTCAACTGGGGACAGCAGGAGTGGAAGCACACTATTGCCCGATGGTTTGAGCAGATTTATTTTTTTGGCTACTCGGCGGATTTTTTCTGAGATTTTTGTTTCGCCGGAGGATCCGGCTCTATGCCAAGGGCCTTTTCGATCCTTGCCATTCTGGCGGACAGTCTTTTTAGTTTGTTGTCGATAGAGTCCAGTTTTTCGGCGACCGTGTTTAGCTGCTGGTCGAGCTGGACCAGCTGGTCTTGAGTAATCTGGATGTTTTGGTCGGTCAGATACTCTATCAGGTCAATCAGGCGGGATGTGTCTGTGTTGGGCGTGTAGCCATAGGGGACGCCAACCTGTGGGTGGATTTCGTACGTTTCTTCGCCGCCTTGGATTGAGGTTGAAAACCAGAAGGCAATTGTGCAGGCAGAAAGGATTGCGGCGGCGGCGAATAGATTTTTTTTCGTTTTCATTCGGTTTCTCCTTTTGGTCTCTTTGCGGCTCTCGGCCATATTTTATTTATCGGCAGAAAGGGAAGCGCGGATACCAAAGATTTGAAAAAAACCGGGGTTTGTGGTAAAAAGCGTGTAGTTCTGTGTTGATTGGCTTTTCAGGAATTTGTATGTCGGTTCAGTTTATATTGGGCAGAAGCGGGGCGGGCAAGACTAGCTACTGCATAAGGCGGATTGCCGATGAGCTTGTGGCCGGAGATGAGCAGCAGGGGCTGATTTTGCTTGTGCCGGAACAGGCTACGTATCAGGCTGAGCGTGCGATTTTAGCTGATGAGCGGGTAGCAGGTTATCATCGTTTGTATGTGGTTAGTTTTTCGCGTTTGCAGTTTTTGCTGTTAGGCAGGAATACCGCGATGCCTGCTCTTTCACGTCTGGGTCAGGAGATGGTCATCCAGAGGGTTCTACGGGAGAATGCGGACAGGTTGAAAGTCTTCGGGGCATCGGCCCATTGGCCGGGCCTGGGGCGGCAACTGGCGCAGACAATTGCTGAACTGCACCGGTACGGTAAGACAACTGAGGATATTGAAGGGCTGGTTGGCGAATTGGGCAAAGATGAACGGGACCATTTGACGGCACTTAAGTTCGCAGACATTGCTGTTGTTCTTGAAGAGTATTTGCGATTTATTGAGGGAAAGTTCGTTGACCCGGATGTTCAGCTGGCCTGGAGCTGTCGGGCGGTTGCGGCGGCGGATTTTGTCAGAGGTGCGAAGCTGTGGGTTGACGGCTTTGCAGGCTTTACGGCGGTAGAGCTGGCCGTGTTGACAGAACTGCTAAAAGTGGTGGCAGATGCACAGATTGCGCTTTGTCTGGACCCGTCAGCTGTCGATTTAGCAAATCCGGCTGGTCAGGGACTCGACCCTATCAGTCTATTTGGCCCAACTGAACGGACGTACACGGACCTACTTGATGTAATAAAAAAAAGTGGGATCAAATTAGCTGAGCCGGTAATCCTTGAACAGGCGGTTAGATTTTCTAATTGTCCGCAGCTTGCCCATATTGAGCGGCATGTCTTTAGCGGCCAGGCCGAAAAAATCGGGGCGGCGGGGAACATTCGGGTTGTATCGGCGCCGAATGCGCGGGCGGAAGTGCAGTTTGTGGCAAGGCAGATACTCGAACTGGTCAGACAAAAAAGTTGTCGATATCGTGATATTGCGGTGATAGCTTCGGGCCTGGAGCGTTATCAGCACTATATAAGGGCGAGTTTCGAAGACTGTGGGATACCGTTTTTTATTGATAAACGAAGGTCGCTGAGTCAGCATCCGGTGGTTGTGCTTATTAGTTCGGCGTTGCAGGTGGTCAGCGGCGACTTTTCCGCCAGCGATGTTTTTGCTTATCTCAAAAGCGACCTTGTGCCGGTAGAGCGCTGCGAGGTTGATTTGTTAGAGAATTACTGTGTGGCCTTTGGCGTGCGAGGCGAGGACTGGCTGAGCGGACAAAAGTGGTGTTTTGCGGGCGAAGGGGGCAAGGATTTTGATGAGCAGCGAGTGAACCGGATTCGAGAGAAGGTGAGTGGTCCGTTGGTCGAACTTCAGGGCCGACTTTGTCCGGCTGACGACCCGGAGAAGAGAATTAGCGCTGAGCAGTTTACGCGGGTTGTTTTCGATTTTCTTGAGAGACTGGGCGTTCGTGAGAGAGTAGGTCAGTGGATTGAACAGGCGGTGGAGCGAGCTGATTACGCTACCGTCGACGAGCACCGGCAGTTTTACGATAGGTTTTTGGATGTGTTTGACGAGCTTGTTGAGGTTTTTGGCCAGCGGGAGATGCTGTGTGAAGACTGGTCTGCAATTGTTGGTTCTGCTTTTTCGCAATTGGAGCTTGCGTTTATTCCGCCGGCGTTGGACCAGGTTCTTGTGGGCTCTATTGAGCGGAGCCGGCATCCTGATTTGAAGGCCGTTTTCCTAATAGGCGTGACGGAGAGGCAGTTTCCGGCCCCTGTCGGTTCGAGCGGCATACTGACTGACGACGACCGGCGGGCCGGTTTGTCGGCGGATTTTGTGCTGGGCGCCGGGACCGACCAGAAGCTGGCTGAACGGCAGTATCTGGCGTATATTGCGTTCACGCGGCCGTCAGAATTTTTGTGCGTCAGCTATCCCTTGGTTGATGATAAGGGCAGCGCGGTTGCACGCTCACAGTTTGTGGGGAATCTGGAATCGGTGTTCGAGGATTTAACCGAAGAATCAATTGCAGGCGAGCGGATTGCGATTGAGAATGTTTATAGTATGGGAGAGCTTGCGGATTTGCTTTGTGAGCAGTTGGGGACAGATGCGTCTTGTGACCGGCCGCGCGCGGCTCGTGATTCGAGAAAAGATTCTCGTGAAGTACTTTTTGAATTGTTGGGTGAGATTGAAGCGGATGAAGAGTTGAGGGGGTTGGGCTGTGCTGTTCGGTCGGCGATAGATTATGACAATCGCGCGCAATTAGAAGAGCAGATAGTTGGGGAGCTTTTCGGCGGGCAGATACGGAGCTCGGCGACGAGATTAGGGACGTTTGCAGCGTGTCCATACCAGCATTTCGCAAGATATGTACTGGAGCTGGAAGAGCGGAAGGAATTTAAGCTTGAGCCGTTAGATGTGGGTGTTTTCTATCACCGTGTTCTGGATGGTTTGTTGAAAGAGCTGAGGGGCAGGAAGGAAGATTTTGGGAGCGTTGGTGATGAGCAGCTATTGAGGCTTTTGAGAGAGCTGGTAGCCGGGCTGATGCAGGAGGACGGCTTTATATCGAATTTTGCGCGCCACAGCCGGCACAATACATTCATTATTCGGTCGGTGAGCGAAAAGCTTGAGGATTGCGTTTTGGCGATTGCGAGAATGGTCCGGGCGGGCGATTTTCGGCCGAACTTGTCGGAAGTATCATTCGGTAAGGTGAAAGATGCGGGCGAGAAGCTTGGCGAGTATATGATGAAGCTTTCGGATGGGCGGGTTTTGTATCTTGACGGCAAGATAGACCGGCTTGATATTGCTGAGTTAGACGGCGAAAAAATTGCGATGGTTTTTGATTATAAGCGGAGCGAGCACGGTGCAAGATTTAGCTGGTCGCGGTTTTACTACGGGCTGGATATGCAGCTTCCTGTTTATATGTTGGCTGTTCGCAGGGCATCGGAGCTGCCATACAAGGTGGAAGATGTCGTAGGTGCGTTTTATATGCCGGTTGAAGTAAGTCCAGCGGCAGCGGCGATTGATGAGTTGGCTCGGAGGGTAGAGAAATTCGCGTATAAAGCGCGGGGGATATTCAATGGTAAGTTTGCGCGGCGGCTTGACGGGGGAGCTTCGAAGGACAGCGAGTTTTACAATTTCTATGTTACCAAGGACGAGGAGCCTTATGGGCGGTACGATACACTTGGGGCGTTGAAGCCGGAGGATTTTGAAAAGGTGCTGCAATTTACTGAGAGAAAGATAGTTGGGTTAGTTGAGCAGATTGTCTCGGGCAGGATTGATGTGGAGCCCTATCGTTTGAGCGGAAATTCACCCTGTCGTTATTGTAAGTACAAGTCGGTTTGTCGGTTTGATTGGCGGATAAATGAGTACAGGGCGTTAGTGCCGCTTGGCAAAAACGTGGTCATTGAAAAGGCAGGTACAGTTGGTGGCAGGTAAGAAGATAAGATGGACTGAGGCGCAAAGGCGTGCGATAGAGCAGCGTGGCAGTGACGTTTTGGTAACGGCGTCGGCGGGGACGGGCAAGACCGCGGTTTTGAGCGGCCGGTGCGTCGATATAGTAAGGGACAAAAATATTTGTCCTGATGTCTGGAGCATACTGGTATTGACGTTTACGGATGCTGCGGCAGAGCAGATGCGGTTCCGAATTGCCGAACAGTTGGAGGCGGTGATTGCCGAAGGCGCCGAGCGGCATCTTCGTCATCAGCTTATTCTGTTGGTCGGGGCGGATATCGGGACGATACATTCGTTCTGCAAGAGGCTTATCACCGAGTATTTCTACAAGCTTGGTCTTGACCCGATGTTTCGGGTAATCGACGCGGACGAACAGAGGCTTCTTAAGGCGGAGGTTTTGGAAAAGACCGTTGACTGGGCGTGGGGACAGAGCCATTTGGCCCAGGGGCTTGAGCAGCTTCTTGAGCGGCGGGACCTTCGCGCGAATGACGGTTTTCTTTCCAGGGTAATAGGGTTGAGCGACTTCCTGGAGGGCGTGGTTTGCCGCCAGAGTTGGTACGAGCGGGCAAGGGTGCTTGCCGAGGCGGAGAATCCGTTTGCGACCGAGCTGGGGGAAAAACAGAGGCAGATTATAGCGGGCAAGCTCGAGCACATTGTCAATCAGCTTCGGGGCGCTCAGAAGCTTTATGAGGAGCACGGCGGCGGTGACTGGGCGGTGAGATGTGAAGAGATTTTTATTGAGCCGGTTGCGCGATGTATCAAACTTTTACAGGCTGACCAGTGGGATAAGTGCGCCGAAGAGATAAGAGGCTTTGTCAAGCCGAGGGTAAGTAAACCAAAGGAAGTGCCGGAGGCAGTTGCAGGGCTTATACAAAAAACGGTACGAAAAGCGATTGAGGATTTTGAGAGGCTGGGGGAGCTTGCGGTTTTAAATCCTGAGTATGTGGAGATGCTGGGCGGCGCGGTGGGGCTGCAGACGAGGGTAATGGTTGAGCTTGTCAGGAAATTCGAGCAGTTGTACGGCCAGGCCAAGCGGTCGGTTAACTGTCTGGATTTTGCGGACCTTGAGCACTACGCTTTGGAGCTGCTGGTTAGTAAAGAGTCTTCTGAGGGTAGGCTTTTGCCGTCGGAGACTGCTCTGGCGGTTCAGCGGAAGTATCGATATATATTCGTGGACGAATACCAGGATATCAATCGTGTGCAACAGGCGATATTGGATATGCTCAGAGGAAAAGACAATGTCTTCGTTGTAGGGGATGTAAAACAGAGCATCTATGCGTTTCGCGGTGCAGAGCCGGCAGTTTTCAACGAACAGCTTAAGTTGGCCTCAGTGGACCCTAAGAATGCTCCGATGGGGCTGCGTGTGGATTTGACTGCCAACTGGCGTTCGGCAAGGGGTATCCTGGATTTTGTGAACAAGGTGTTCGGCCGGCTAATGACCGCGTCTTTTGTGGATATTGACTATGACGAGGCAGCTATGTTGACGCCCGGAATTGAGCGAGAGGTGACGGGGAACGGCCCGGTTGTAGAGCTGCATATCCTTGACGAAAAGGGCACCAAGCAGGATTTGCAGGAGCCGGAGGCGAGAGAACCTGCAGGTGACGGGGATATTTTCAGTTCGCGACAGCGTCAGGCTGCGATGATTGCGCAACGAATAAGGCAGATGGTCGGGGCCGAGACGGGCGAGCCGGAATTTGGAGTATATGACACGCAGACAGGCGAGGAAAGGTCGGTAGAGTACCGTGATATTGTGGTGCTTATGCGGTCGCTTGCGAAGAAGGCGAACGATTATGTGGAGGTTTTTCGGCTGGTCGGTGTGCCGGTCAGTTGTGAGGCTGCGGCGGGGTATTTCGAGGCAACTGAAATCCGCGACTGCTTGTGCCTTTTGAAGGTTTTAGACAATCCGCAGCGAGACATAGAGTTAGCAGCGGTACTACGAAGCCCGTTCTTCAAGGTTAGTGACACTGAGTTGGCCAAGGTGAGGTTGCACAGCCGTGCAGAGCAAGTCAGCGGTTTCTTTGATTGCGTGATGCGGTATTGTACCAGCGGGCCGGATGAGAAACTTGCAGTCAGGCTCAAGGAGATACTCGCCGAGATTGAGCAGTGGCGTGGGATTGCCCGGCAAGGCGGCCTGGCTGATTTGATCTGGCGGACATATCGTCAGACAGGTTATTTATCTTTTGTCTCGGCTTTGCCCGGTGGGCAGGTGCGGCGGGCCAATCTTCTTAAACTTCACGAGCGGGCCATTCAGTTTGAAGGTTTTGCCAGCAGCACCGGCCTGGCATTGCTGCGGCGCTTTGTTGAATTCATTGAGAAGCTTGAGGCGGCGGGTGAGCAGTGGGCAGCGGCGGAACCGGACAGCTCGGTCGAAAACGCGGTGCGTATTATAAGCGTGCACAAGAGCAAGGGGCTTGAATTTCCGGTAGTGTTTTTGGCTGAACTGGACAGCCGTTTTAATACGAAAGATATTTACGCGGATGTACTGGCCGACGCTGATTATACACTGGGCCTGCAGGTTATCGACCGAAAGTCTAATACGAAGCTAAGCTCACTTGCGCACCAGATTATTGCGGAAGAGAAACTCGGCACTTTGCTGGCGGAAGAGATGCGGATTCTTTATGTTGCGACAACACGTGCGAGGGAGCGGCTTGTTCTGAGTGCCTGCGAGAAGAGAAATCATTGCAGGGATATCATTTCGAACGGTTTTTTGTTAGGAGCCGAGGCTGTTGCCGACTGGCAGCTTCGCCGGTGCCGCGGTCCTTTGGAATGGATTCTCTATGCTCTTTGTGACCGGAAAGGGCTGCACGAGGCCTTTGAGACCGGATTGGGTGACGAAGGTGACAGTGAGGATTTGTTCGGTATAAAACTGTACGGGCAGGCCGAGCTTGAAGAACTGTCACGCTATATTCTCAAACTCAAGCGTGACAAGGCAGGGTGTACCGGCTCGGTGGCGAAAGGGTCAAAGCCAAAGAAAGG
>SDBT01007957.1_pt1 | contig 17386 bp, 16 predicted proteins | sample 2277101 | NCBI WGS metagenome assembly SDBT01 (sample SAMN10404973, study PRJNA504765) | marine sediment metagenome | isolation source: marine sediment core GS10_PC15, 103 cmbsf | place: Arctic Ocean: Southern Knipovich Ridge | collected 2010
GGATTTATGATCAATACACTCATCTTTTCCGCAACCTCCACTGACAACACTGTTCAAATGAGTAACATAGGGATTGGTATCTATGGATTAGCTGTTGGAGGAAAAGGCTGGAGGCAGATCTATACGGACCACCCCGAGATAAACTCGCTTGGACCGGGTATTCGTGAGCGGCGAATTATGGAAATCATCCTGCAGGAAGTAACCAGCCATCCGGATAACTTTATCAAGGGGCTCATTATTCAATCAAAAATCCTCTTTTCCTTTCAGTCCACGAATAGTCTTTTTTCTTTTGTTTATTCCAAAAACGACATTTTTAATTATGGGTTAATTTCTCTTTTCTTCCTGCTATCAATGGTTGGCGTAGTCGCGGCTATGATCCACTGGAAAAAGCCATTCAACGCGTTCATCCTCCTGTTTACGCTTGGATTTCTCCTTTCGCTTCCATTTGCCCCGGCATATCAGACCCAGTATATGCGTGTGTACGCAGCCAGCATTCCTTTTTTAGGAATCCTTCTATCCTTCGGTTTATACGCCATCACGCAGTATCTTCCTGAAAAGTTACGTAAAATCAGCGCTTTTAGAAAACCTGAAGAAGAAGGAATACCAACCGCTGCCGCAGTATTCTCAATACTCTTGATTTCCGCCATTATAGTTGGCCCATTCGCAGTGAGGTTTTTATCACCATCGGAAATCCCCGCTCCCCCCGGCTGCCCGGAGGGACAGAGTGAAGTAATATTGAATTATTATCCTGGATCCAGCATCCATATTTTCAAAAACACGCCGGATATCATGACATGGGTACCGAATATTACCCAATTGGATTACAAAGGCAGCATCCATAATATTTGTTGTGAGGACGAGATCACTTATTTTGAAAATATCCCTGTGCCAAATGTGCTATTTCCAACCATTAACTTGTTAGACAATAAAGCCATGTATATGATCGTGGATGGTTATCTACTGCCCGAGAAAAAAACTCTTCTGCATATCTGCGGTAGAATTGAAAATGTGCATGGGGAATTATCAAACCGTGGTTTTTTATATCCGGAAACAATTAGGACATTCTAATAGAATTGGATTTCGGTATTTCCCCACAAGATGTCCTGAAATCAGTATAATGAAAATATATTCATGGAGGCATCATGTCAAAAAAAGATTTTCGCATTCGTACTATATTAGCTATTCTCGCCTTCGTTCAACTCGCCTGTTCATTTTCTTTCGGCTCTAATGAAGAAGACACACTAGCCAAACAGCAAACGGCAGCTGCCCAAACCATTGAAGCCTTGCAACCAGAAAACCAATCCGCCCTGGAGGCGCAGCCGTCCGAAGAACCACCCGAACCGACTGTGCAGCTTACTCAAACAAACACACCCAAGCCCTGCAACGACGCCCAGTTCATCAGCGAAACCATTCCTGATGACAGTGAATTTGACGCCGGCGCAGGTTTCACCAAGAACTGGCGGTTCAAGAACACAGGCACGTGTACCTGGAATACGAACTACAAACTTGTCTTCAAGAGCGGCGATCAGATGGGAGCGCCCGCCAGCAAAGCATTATCAGGGAATGTCGCACCCGGTGAGACGGTTGACATCGGTGTAAATATGACTGCCCCTGCCAACTCGGGAACTTACCAGAGTTTCTGGAAACTGGTTGATGATAACGGGGATAATCTTATTAATAATGTATGGGTCAAGATCAAAGTGAAATCAGAACCTTTTGCTGTGACCAGCGTCAATCTGACTGTGCTTCCACCGGTTTTCACCGGTCCATGCCCCTTCCCCTTCCCATTTATCGCCGAAATTACCTCCAGCGGCCCCGGAACGGTTACTTATTTCTGGGAGCGCAGCGATGGCGGACAATACGGCCATGCATCTCTTGATTTCGCCGCTGCGGGCACAAAGACCGTTAACACAGTTTGGCCGCAGATCATTCCCGGGGCACATTGGATGAAGATCTACATCGATAACCCCAACCATCAATATTTTGGGGGTGCAAACTACACACTGATTTGTATTCCGTGATTCCTTTCTACGACCCGCTTGAATTTTCTGGCGGGTCGTTTTCTAATCCGCGTTTCATTTTATGTCTCGCGATAACATTTCTATATGAAATATTCATGATGATTTTCCAGACTGTCAGTGAGTGGGTGGTGGTGTTCAACCAAGGAATGATCGCTTTGTATATATAGATCTGGATTTTACTCAATCTAAAAATCGTGAGGGCAGCGATAAAAAATTTTCGCGACGTTACGATATGAATTATTTTATACTTTTATCAAAAAGAGGAGGATCATATGAAAGCGCTGGTCATCTATGATACGAATTATGGAAATACAAAAAAGATTGCCAAAGTAATTGCCTCGAAGCTTGGGAAAAACACGAAAACTGTTTCCGTTACGGATTTGAAAAAGAAAGACCTCAAGAGTATCGATGTACTTGTCGCAGGCTGCCCGGTAATCGCCTGGAGTCCAACAGATAAAATGAGTCAATTTCTCGCCAGTTTAAAAGACAATGAGCTCAAAGGGATCAAAGCTGCTTCTTTTGATACCAGAATGAAACTATTCTTCTACACAGATGCGGCAAAAAAGATTTCCAAAGAACTTATCAGGGCTGGCGCCGTGATCATCGCTACGCCTCAAGATTTTTATGTAATAAAAGCCAAGGGACCTCTGCGGGACGGCGAAATGGAAAAAGCAGCTGTTTGGGCTGCCAACATTAAGAACAGCGCCAAGAGAAAATAAAATTCCGAAATGACGCCACCAGATCATCTAAGATAAATTTCTTAGAAACCCTTTGGCAGTCATAATCAATTAAGTCGTATTTCTATTAGGATCTGTTTAGATATTCGGAGATAATCCCGGCATACATAGCCGCTGTCCTGGCAAGACTCGGTATATCCACCCACTCATCTGGCGCATGCGGATTGCCGCCAATCGGCCCAAAGCCGCACAGCGTCGGAATGCCCGCTCCTATTAACATATAACCCTCATTACCCGGTCCTGCACCCCTTATCTCCCAGCGCTGCCCATGAATCGCTTCCGTGTAATCCTGCGCGATCACAGCCAGTGGATGGTCAACCGGTATCGCCGCACCCGGGATTTCCACTTTCGTTACTAATTCTATTTCTAACCCGGGGCGCTTCTGCTTAACTTTCTCGGTTATTTCGATCACTTTCTCCATCACCGCACCTTTTTCCTGACCAGGCATAAGGCGAATATCCACCATTGCACTGGCTTTATTAGGCACAATGCTGGCATAATCTCCACCGCTGATGATCGTTCCTGGTGTGATCGTGAACCCAAGATGCTCAAACCCTGGATAAGGAGATGTGGGTATTTTCATCCTTTCCAGTTCAACCAGTATCTCCGCTAACCCAGTAACAGCGTTTTCTCCTTCAATGCGATTATGCCAGGTCGCAAGTCCAGCATGCACAGATTTGCCGTGAGTTGTGATCTCCAACCGCAGTAAACCTCGGTGGCCGATGCATACAATTTCACTGGCATACGCATAAATCGCGCCTCTGGTTGTTAAATACCCTTCATCCAGGAGAAAACGGACACCCAACGGACTGCACGCACCTGATTCCTCATCAACCACTCCAGCGAGGATCACTTTTTGATTTTCAGGGTCAATCATTCCCATATCTCGCATCATCTGTAGGGCATATAACCCGCAGGCAATCCCCGCCTTATTATCCGCTGTCCCTCTCCCATATATCTTGCCGTCGCGGATTGCCGCTTCAAACGGCGGGGAAGTCCAGTCTTCCGGTTTTCCCTCTGCCACAGTATCAATATGCCCGATCAATGCAAACCCATTTTTTCCATTTCCGTATGTAACAACCGCGTTCGGCCGTTTATCATCCTTCGCGACCAGGGTGGCGTTTAATCCCAGCTTTTTTCCTTCCTCAATAATCCGTTCCGCAATCGCTCGCTCGGTGTCCCGCCCATTAACCGATGGGATGCGCACCAGGTCCTGTAGAAAAGACGTCATCTGTTCGGCATACTGCTCCGCTTTCTCCAACAGGTTTTTTATGTCAATTTGGCTCATATTCTTCTCTCCCATGGTTATCTTTGCATTCAGGCCACTTTCTCAATTATTCATAATTCTATATCACAAAGCAATTTAATCTTTGAATAACACAAAATCCATCAAGTATAATCGGACGGATATGGAGAGGTTCTGATGCAGAGAAATGTGATCATTGATTGTGATACTGGCCTGGACGACGCGGTTGCTTTATTACTGGCGATCCGCTCACCGGAATTGAACGTCAACGGTATCACATGTGTGAACGGCAATGTTAGTCTGGACAAGGTTATAAAGAACACATTGCGGGTGGTTGAACACTCAGGAATGGATATTCCTGTTTATGCCGGTGCCCGTACTGCGCTCATCCCGGATAAGTCAGAGGATGATGCCTCCGATGTACACGGCAAGGACGGCCTGGGGGGCATTCCTTTTCCCGGTCCCACAACCATAATCATGCCGCAGCATGCTGTAGATTATATTGTGGAAACCATTATGAACGCAGAAGAACCCATTGATTGGATTACTCTCGGGCCTTTGACAAATGCTGCTCTTGCCCTGCTTAAAGAACCGCGCATTTCAAAACGAGTGCGTATGCTTACCATGATGGCAGGCGGCGTGAACGCCGGAAACGTTACCCCAGCCGCGGAATTCAATGTATATGCCGACCCAGAAGCAGCACGCGTCGTCTTTGATAGCGATATTCCTAAGACCATGGTTCCTCTCGACCCGCTTTGGAATGGGGGATTCTTGACCAAAAAGAACATTAATCAGATCGCTGATACTAGCCAGCATCCCTGGTGTGATATGGCATCTAAGATCTTCCATCGAACCGTCAAACTGGTGAAAGAACTAAATCGCAATCCCGTCAATGGAGTGGGGACTGTATCTCCGCCTGATCTGTTCGCAATTGCCGTGGCAATTAACCCGGAAATCTCCGTTATCCAAGAGAACTATGTTTCAATCGAAACTCGCGGTGAGTTTACCCGCGGGATGACCATTCTTGATCGGCGGGTCTATTACCGCATTGAAAACCAACCCAATAGAAGAAAAGTAAAAATAGCGCTATCCGCCCATCAGAAAAAATACGCTGACCTTGTTATGAATACGTGGATGAATTAGGTCCTTGGTTGTCTTATCTTATTAATCAGGGGCCGATTCAATTAATTCACAAATAAAGTATTCAAATTATTAATCTTATTTTCCCACGAAAAGAAAGAAAATTCATACTTTTTTAAAGGAATTGAATTTAATTCATAGAATTGTATAAAATCGTAGATTTGAATATCTTTTCTTTTTCCACCATCAGAAATTAATAACCATTTGATTTCTGGAAATTGATTATTTTTTTGGTTTATTAATTTATTTTTCCTTTGGATCTCATAAATATATTTATCTACCATCAATGTTACATGTCTAATATTTGGAATTTTTCACTCCTATAGGTTACTTTTTCTATGTTTATTCTTCCTCCAACAACTCGAGCTTCTTCAGAAAATCTGTGATGATTGATTACTATATCCACAAAATAATCTAATATGAGCAACATAAGTATGATGAGGGCGTTCGATTTAGGTAATATCAATCCGCTTGCGATTTGCTGCCTCGCTTAGGGGAGTTTTACCTATAGGTTAAAGAAATCCCGAAGATAAATTTGTTTACACGCCATTTTCTATACTGAATATGCTCTCAATCGTATCTAGTACATCACTGGTTAGTGCGTCTTTGAACTCCGCCGCCACCAGGTTCTCATCCAGCTGTTCCAGCCGGGTCGCACCTGTGATTACACTGCTGACTTCTTTGCGCCGCAGCAGCCAGGCAATCGCTAACTGCGCGGTTGTCGCTCCCAATCCGCTTGCGATCTTGGTAAATCGCCGCACCTGTGCCACTGCTTCCGGAGTGATGCGGTCCTTTAGCCAAATCATATCTTCAAGAGCTGCCCTGCTGTTTTCTGGAATACCGTCGTTATACTTGCCTGAGAGGATCCCACTATTCAGTGGGCTGTAGGTCGTCAACCCAATTCCATACTCACGGCACACCAAAGCCAGGTCGTTCTCCACACGCCCGCGGTGCATCAGGTTGTACTTTGATTGCTCTACCATAGGAGGGATGAGTCCATTCTGTTTTGCAAAAGTGATCGCGCGTATCAAATGGAAGATGTCCCACTGCGAGGTGCCCCAGTAGAGAATCTTCCCCTGCCGCACTAACATATCCATGGTCTGCACGACTTCCTGTACAGTTGTATCCGGGTCATACCGGTGGCAGAAATAAATATCTAAATAGTCCAATCCCATCCGCTTTAAGGAAGCATGGATTGACTCAGTGATGTGTTTGCGGGATAAACCGCGCCCGTTCACTCCTTCCATCGTCGGAAAAAATACCTTGCTTGAAATAACCACTGTCTCCCGGGCGATGTCAGCGATAGCTTTTCCCAGCACCTCTTCCGCCTTCCCTTTGGCGTATACATCCGCGTTATCGAAGAAATTTACACCCTGATTATATGCGGCATGCACCAGATCTATTGCGACCTGATTACTGATTTGGCTACCAAATGTTACCCATGTCCCCAGAGAAATCTCACTGACCTTGATTCCCGACCGTCCTAATCGCCTGTAGTGCATGCTGCCTTCCTTTCTTTAACTTTCAAACCTGTTCTTTATCGGCTTCCCCATCTCCGATGCCCAACGCTTTCCACTTGCCTTCGACTGCACGCAAGCGGTGTGTAACCTCTTCACGCATATGCAGTCTGTCAAATCCTTCCGGTTTGATCCCCATGCTTTCGCCAGCCAGCAGGCCAAACACACCGGATTGTCCTTTTTCCTGGCGTTTACCCTGACAGTATTTGCAAGTCTTGGAATCATGCGTATGATAATTCTGTGGCTCCTCATATGTACTGATGAAACCTTCGTAATTGCGTAGTACCACCTTGTGATCCGAACTACTGAGCACGTAATTCGGTCCCACCGGGATCTTCCCGCCTCCGCCTGGAGCGTCAACCACAAAGGTCGGAACCGCAAATCCGGAGGTATGCCCGCGCAGCCCTTCAATGATCTCAATACCTTTTGATACCGGTGTTCTAAAGTGCCCCACTCCCTCTACCAGATCGCAGATATACAGATAATATGGCCTCACTCGTATGCGTATCAGATCCTGCACCAATTTGCGCTGGATATGCACACAGTCATTGATTCCAGCCAGCAGAACGGATTGGTTGCCTAGCGGAATGCCCGCGTCCGCCAATTTGGCGCATGCTTCCGCTAATTCCCGGGTAATCTCATTAGGATGATTCACGTGAATATTCAGCCACAGCGGATGGAATTCACGTAACATAGCACACAGCTCATCCGTCACCCGCATTGGCATAAATACAGGCACACGCGACCCGAGGCGCACAATCTCTATGTGCGGGATCTCCCACAGGCTCGTTAATATTTTTTTCAATATTTTCGGTGCCAGCACCAGCGGATCGCCGCCCGAGAGCAGCACATCCCGTATCTGTGGTGTACGCTTCAAGTATTCAATTTGAGCGTCAATCTCCTTTTTTGAGAAGGTCGCTGCCGGGTCACCTACGATGCGCCCACGCGTACAGTATCGGCAGTAAGAAGCGCACTGCGTGGTCACCAGCATCAACGCCCGATCCGGATAGCGGTGTACCAATCCCGGAACCGGGGAATGCGCGTCTTCAGCCAATGAATCTTCCATCATACCTGTAAAGGTAGATACCTCTGCGTCCGTTGGTATCACCTGTTGGCGGATCGGGTCCAATGGATCATCCGGGTCAATCAGCGAGACAAAGTACGGTGTAATATCCACGCGGAAAAGTCCTCTTGCGTCCAGCGCACGTTTTTCGCTTTCCGTCAGGTTGATCACCCCATTAAAATCCGCAGTTGAATTTAAGCGATGGCTGAGCTGCCAGCGCCAGTCATTCCACTTCTCCTCCGGAATATCTTTATAAATCGGTGCCCGTTTTGATGGAAAATCATTCTTACTCATTATCTCTTCCTTATCAGTAATAAATTACTTATCATTAATTGTATAACACAGCGAGTAATTTTATGTCAAATCTGCCAGTATATTAAAGTTTTATAAGAAATACCATGCTTAAACCAATATATCTTGACGCTTAAAAACACGCATGGTATCATAAATTACATGTTTTTAGCACTCTAGCGTCGAGAGTGCTAATTTGGTAATAAAATGAAATCATTAACCACACGGCAAAAGAAAATCTTATCCTTAATCGTGCACGAGCATATTGCTTCGGCAGATCCTGTCGGGTCCAAAAATCTAGTTCTGAAATACAGGATGGACCTTAGTTCTGCGACCGTGCGTAATGAAATGGCCGCACTTACTGAAGCTGGTCTGCTGCGGCAGCCGCACACTTCTGCTGGGCGTATACCGACCGAAGATGGGTACCGTTATTTCGTACGTCAGTTGATGAATGAGACTTCCCTTTCGCCAGCTATACGCGCCACCATTAACCACCAATTTTCTCAGATGAGCAACGATATCCAGCAGTGGATGCGCCTGGCTGCCTCAGTGTTAGCCAACCGAACCAATTCAGCATCTTTAATCACCTCTCCGCAGGTAAGCCAAGTACAGTTCAAACATTTGGAACTCATCGCTACCCATGGACGGCAGGTGCTAGCAATTCTGGTGTTGGAAGGCGGGCAGATCCACCAGCATATTCTTACACTCGATGAACCGGTCACACAGGAACAGCTAACTGTCATTTCACGGAAATTCAGCCATCTCCTGGCTGGATTAAATGCTGTTCGGGTTAGCAATTTTCAAGAACCGTTCACTGTAATTGAAACACAAATATATGCGTGGGTTGTGAATGAGATGCTCCGTTCAGATCAACTGCCTACCGGTGATATCGTTCTTGACGGTCTTACAAACGTGCTGTCTGAGCCAGAATTCGCTGATTCAGAAGATGCCCGCCGGGCACTGCGCCTGTTAGAAGAACGTTCTTTGCTGCAGGATTTATTATCGCAAACTATCCTGCCTGATACGATCGGCGGAGTGCAGGTACTTATCGGCGGTGAAGGAACATGGGACGATCTAAGCCAATGCTCTGTGATTCTTTCAAAATACGGTTCACCCGGTATGGCTACCGGAACGATCGGTATTTTAGGGCCCATGCGTATGTCTTATGGTCATTCCATCTCACTGGTGCGCTTCTTATCCGGGCTGCTCAGCGATTTCGTTGTTCAACAATGGTAATAAAAGGTAATTAATAAAAATGAAAAAAAGAGAGAAAAAAGAACGGCAGGAAGTATCCAAAGAGATAATTAAAGATGCTCCTCCTGAAGAAGTTGTTGATGCGGAAGTAGTGGAGCAGACCTCGGCAGATGAAGAAAAAATCAATAATTCTAAAGAAACGGTTACTATCCCGTTGACGGAATATGCTACCCAATTGGAGGATATTGATCATCTGAATCAGAAAGTAGACGAATTCAGCGATGGCTGGCAGCGCGAACGCGCTGAATTTGCCAACTACCGTAAACGCATGAACCGTAATTTGGATGCGCAGAAAGTAAACAACAAGATTGATATCATCAATAAATATTTAACCGTAAAAGATGATCTCGAACGTGCGCTAAAAAATATGCCAGCATCACTTATCGATGAACCTTGGATCGACGGCATCCAGCTCATCAATCAGAAATTGTCAAACCTCCTCGACGGGGAAGGTATTGAGCCAATCCCCGCCGAAGGACTTGCTTTTGATCCGGCAGTGCATGAGGCAATCTCTCATGAAGACGATCCGGAAGTGAAAAGCGGATTTATTATCGAAGTAATCCAGCAAGGCTACACCATCAACGAACGGGTCGTCCGCCCTTCGCAGGTGAGAGTTGCAAAATAGGAGAAAAAAATGGGAAAAATAATTGGAATTGATCTTGGAACAACAAATTCAGTCGTAGCAGTCATGTCGGGCGGTGAACCCACCGTCATCCCAACTGCCGAAGGGGAGCGCTTATGCCCCTCCGTTGTGGCCATCAACAAGAATGGCGAACGTGTGGTCGGGCGTACAGCCCGCAACCAGGCTATCGTTAACCCGGAGAACACTATCTTCTCCATTAAACGTTTTATGGGGCGCAAATATGATGATGAAGAAGTGCAGCGCACCATCAGCCGTGTCCCTTACAAGATTACAAAGGCCCCAAATGGCGACGTCCGAGTGATGATGGGCGGCAAGGAATATTCTCCTCCGGAGATCTCCGCCATGATCCTTGGGAAATTAAAGAAAGATGCCGAAGCGTATTTGGGCGAAACAATCACTCAAGCTGTGATCACTGTTCCGGCATATTTCAATGATGCACAGCGGAATGCGACTAAAGACGCCGGCAAGATCGCCGGACTTGAAGTACTGCGCATCATCAACGAACCCACTGCCTCATCCCTGGCATATGGGCTCGATAAAAAGAAGAATGAGGTCATTGCTGTCTATGACCTGGGCGGCGGTACTTTTGATGTATCCGTTCTCGAAGTTGGGGACGGAGTCTTTCAGGTAAAGTCCACCAGCGGTGACACCTTCCTCGGCGGTGATGATTATGATATCCGCGTCATGGACTATCTAATAGAAGAATTTAAAAAACAGTCTGGTATGGACCTTCAGCAGGACCTCCAAGCGCTCCAACGCCTTCGCGAAGCCTCAGAAAAAGCCAAGATTGAGCTCTCTACTGTTATGGAGACGGAAATCAATCTGCCGTACCTTACCGCCGATGCGAGCGGACCCAAGCACCTGGTAATGAAACTTACCCGCTCTAAGTTAGACCAGCTCACTAATGACCTCACCGAAAAATCAATCGGTCCGGTCAGGAACGCGCTAAAAGATGCCGGCTTTAAGCCCGGAGAGATTAATGAGGTCGTTATGGTAGGCGGCATGACCCGCATGCCCGCGGTTCAAGAACTTGTCCGCCGTGAGTTCAAAAAAGAACCACATAAGGGCGTTAATGCTGATGAGGTTGTAGCCGTCGGCGCGGCCATCCAGGCGGGCGTGCTCGGCGGTGATGTCAAGGATATCCTCCTGTTGGATGTTACTCCTCTAACCTTATCAATCGAGACGCTTGGCGCAGTTGCTACTCCGCTAATCGAACGCAATACCACCATCCCCACTCGCAAAAGCCAAATTTTCTCAACAGCAGGCGACAACCAGAACCAGGTGGAGATCAACGTCCTTCAGGGTGAACGTCCCATGTCCGCGGATAATAAATCATTAGGCAAATTTATCCTTGATGGCATTCCTCCGGCACCGCGTGGTGTTCCCCAAATTGAAGTGACCTTTGATATTGACGCCAATGGCATCCTCAATGTGACCGCATCAGATAAAGCCTCCGGCCGCAGCCAAAAGATCACCATCACTGCCTCCTCTGGTCTTTCCAAAGAAGAGATCGAACGTATGAAAGCAGAAGCAGAGCAGCACGCAGAAGAAGACAATAAGCGTCAAGCCCTCATTGAAGCCAAGAACTATGCCGATAACGCTGCATATACCGCAGAAAAGACCCTGCGTGAAAATGGAGAAAAGATCGCGGAAGATCAGAAGAAAAAGGTAGAGGAACTCGTTACTAAACTGCGGGAAACTGCCACTGGTGAAGATACCGATGCGATCCGCAAGCAAACTGAAGAACTTAGCCAACTCATCCAGCAAATCGGTGCCAGTTTATATCAGCAGGAAGATGCTGATCAGGCAGCCAGCTCAGCTGATGGAGAAACATCCGACGAGAATCCTCCCGATGGTACAGATGGCGAAGATGTAGTAGACGGCGAATTTAAGAACGTCTGATTATAGGAAAACCTATTGAAAGCAAGAGAGGCGCCCGATCATTAAATGTGAAATTACGCGCCTCTCTTGATATGTAAAAACATTATGCCAAAACGCGATTACTACGAAGTGCTGAGGGTGGGTAAATCCGCCAGCCAGGATGAAATAAAATCCGCATTCCGTAATTTAGCCCGGAAATACCATCCCGACGTAAACAAAGAACCGGATGCGGAAGAACGCTTCAAAGAGATTAACGAAGCTTTTGTGGTCCTTTCCAATGAAGAAAAACGGTCGGTTTATAACCGCTTTGGGCATGAAGGTCTGCGCAGAGCAGGCGGTATGCCGGATTGGAATACCATTGATCCATTTGAAATCTTTGAACAGTTCTTCGGTGGTCTTGGCGGTTTTAGCACACGCCAGCGCCGTAACAGTCCCCTCCGTGGTGAGGACTTATATTATTCCATCACTCTCGAATTCGATGAGACCGCTACCGGCGTTGACCGCAAATTAGAGATCACACGCGATGAAGTGTGCGAACGCTGCAGCGGCAGCGGTGCTGAACCCGGCACCAGCCCGGAAACCTGCAGCATGTGTAAAGGGCGGGGAGAAGTTCGCCAGGTAAGGCAAACCTTCCTCGGCTCTATGGTGCAGGTAGCTACCTGCCCTGAATGCAGAGGGACGGGACGCGTCATCGCTCATAAGTGCCCTTCCTGTGGCGGACGTAGGTATGAGCGTAAAAAGATCGCTAAAACCATTCCTGTTCCAGCTGGTGTTGATAACGGTACACAGATCCGCTTATCTGGTGAAGGGCAGCCAGGCACCAACGGCGGCCCACGCGGTAACCTGTATATCGAGATCAAAGTTAAACAGCATAAATTCTTCCGGCGCCGCAAGGATGATGTCCTGCTTGACCTTAACATCAATATTGCCCAAGCCACCCTGGGCGCAGAAGTAAAAGTACCCACCTTAAACGGTGATGAAAAACTTACCATCCCTTCCGGCACTCAAATTGGCAAAGTCTTTAAACTGCGAAACAAGGGTATTCCACACCTGCGCCGTAGCGGCAGAGGAAATCAATTAGTCATTATCAATGTGGATATTCCCTCACGCCTTACCAACATCCAGCGCCAGCTCTTTGAGCAGCTGGCAGATACATTAGGCAGTGAAGTGCTTCCGCAGGAGCGTAGTTTTCTCGATATTTTAAAGGACGTCCTTGGCGGATAAATTCAGTTGGCTGGAAGTTTCCTTTCAGGTTTCCCCGGAACAGGCAGAAGTTGTCGCTGAAGTGCTGGGGCGTTTCACGCATGAGGGAGTTGTAATCGAACAAAATGCGGAAGAGAATAATCTTTCATCCGCACCCATCCTTCATAATTCCGTGAAAGTATTCGGCTATCTCTTCATGGATGGTACAGTTGAAGATCGCAAAATGCGGATAGAAGAAAGATTATGGCATCTCAGCCAGATTCAATTGCTCCCAGCACCCACTTACCGCCTTATCCATGATCAGGATTGGATGGCTGCCTGGAAGAAACAATACCGGCCGCTCAAGGTCGGCAAGAAATTAGCGATTCTACCCGCTTGGGCAGAGAATGCCTTCCCTGACCGTATTTCAATCCGCATCAACCCGGGGATGGCATTCGGCACCGGCACACACCCCTCCACTCAGCTCTGCCTGAAAATGATGGAAAGCAAAGTTCAACCCGGGCAAAACATGTTCGATATTGGCTGTGGATCTGGTATCCTTTCAGCAGCGGCTATAAAACTTGGCGCAGACAGAGTGTATGGTGTGGATATTAGCGCAGCAGCGATTGCTTCCAGTGTGGAGAACGCAGAATTGAATCAGGTTCGTGAAAGAATTGAGCTCTGCCAAGGATCTGTCTCTGAGATCATCGGGGGATGTTTCGTCATCCTCCAGGCACCCTTGGTAATCGCAAATATCCTTTCTTCCGTCATTCTACGTCTTTTCGACGACGGTTTAGCAGAGTTGGTCGAACCAGGAGGATTTCTCATCCTCTCCGGTATTCTCAATCCACAGATATCTGAAATATCCACTAAAGCGGAAGCATTCGGCTTTCAGTTAGCCGAACAACTTGAGATCGACGATTGGGCTGCGCTTGGCCTGCAAAAATAGCCCCGCTGACTTCTCTATTCAATCACATACTCCCATGTAATTGTGGCTTTTCCTTTAATCGTGGCAGCCACAGAGCAGTATTTACTTTCCGATAATTCGATTGCTTTTTCTACTTGGTTTTCTGTCAATCCTTCCCCGGCCAGTATATAAATCAAGTGGATCTTGATAAATGTCCAGGGTGGTTCACTATCCTGTTCCGCGTTAACCTGAACCTCTAACTTCTTCAGCTTGACCTTTCGCTTCTCCAGGATCGTAACTACATCATAAGAACTGCAGGCTGCCAGTGCTACGAGCAGCAGCTCGGAAGGTTTCATTCCTATTGCTTCCTTAGGGGATGACATCACCACAGAATGTTTGGTTGAATCTGTCCCTATAAATGTTTTTCCGCCGGACCAGCGAACGACTGCTTCTGCCATACTTCCTCCATTGTTTCCGATTATTATAAATTGTACGTGAATTTTCTATATTAATAATTCATCAAATCATTTCTTGACACAGAACGTATGTTCGTGTATAGTATAGTACAAATGTCCGATATTACGCCTTAAACGAGGAGACTCTTATGGTACGCAAAAGCGAAGGATTAAGCAAGCGTCATCAATTGATTTTAAAATTCCTGGCCAAATTTCAGGAGCAAAACGGGTATTCCCCTTCCATCCGTGAGATCGGTAAGAGCATCAGTGTGCGCTCCACCTCACTGGTGGATTACTACCTCAAACAGCTCGAACAGATGGACTATATATCCCGAGAACAGCATATCTCACGCAGTATCCGCCTCATCAAGCCAATGGAACCATCAAAGTCAGCCGCAGAGCGCATCTCCGAAGGCATCCGCCAGGCTGGCAGCGCGATTGATGATCTGCTCAGCATCCCTGTTTTGGGGCGCATTGTTGCCAGCGAACCTATTCCAATGCCCGCATCGGATGTAGGGTACTTTGATTCTGAAAGCAGCATCGATATTGCGCGCTCCCTTTTACCATCTAAGGAAAAAGCGGAAGACTTGTTCGCGCTTGAGGTGCAGGGGGATTCCATGATCGATGCAATGGTTAACGATGGAGATATCATCATTATGAAGCGCACCCAGCAGGCGGAGAATGGTGAGATGGTCGCAGTTTGGCTGGATGATAAAAATCAAACCACATTAAAATACTTTTATAAAGAAGCATCCGGTATCCGCTTGCAGCCAGCCAACCCAAATATGAATCCGATTTACGTAGAAAACCCCGCCAGTTTACGTATCATGGGAAAAGTGGTCATGGTCATCCGTCAAATGAAGGGGCTTGCTGCCTGAAGACTAAATGTCTCATAACCCGCCTTACAGCGGGTTTTTTTATTTAATCCAGAAACTGGTTCATCATTTCTTTGGATAGTTTCCAGAAGGCACCCTGCAGATCTTTATCTTGCGAGAAATTAGAAGCTGGACATTCCTGCATGCTTATAAAGTACTTACCGCTCACATCTTCCAAAGATGGTGAAGAAGCCAAATATACGGAAGTCTGTGCGCCTTTCTCAATACTCATGCCATCCATATGGTAACTTTTCCGCAGCAGTTTTGTATCCACCACACCTGGATGTAGGGCGTTAGCTGTTACGCCAGTCCCTTCCAGCTTATCCGCCAATGATTGGGTAAAGAGCACATTTCCTAATTTTGATAAACTATATGCAGTAAATCTATCATAGTTAGTCTCACCCTGTAGATTCTCAAAATCCACAGATTTAATTGAGTTGTGTGAACTCGAAGCGACATTAACAATTCTAGCTGGTGCACTGGCTTTCAACATATCTAATAGGAGCATTGTCAGCAGGAAAGGCGCTAAATAATTGACTGTCAGGGTCATTTCAATGCCATCAGAACTCAATATTCGTTCTTTATAAAAGTTCCCGGCATTGTTCACTAACACATGCAGTTCTGTTTGTTCCTGTTTAATATCCTCTGCCATGCGTTTGACATCCGCCAGGGATGAAAAATCCGCAAGGTACAAACCGACCTTTTCATTACCGGTTTCTCGATAGATGTCGGCTATGACCTGAGTGCTTTTTTCTTTGTCACGGCCATGCACAAGCACACGGGCGCCCATGCGCGCCAGCTGCAGCGCAGTCTCTCTCCCAATCCCGTCTGTTCCGCCAGTTACTAAAACTGTTTTATTCTCCATTTAGATTAACTCGCTAATTCGATCAAAAAGCTTCCGTGTACAACACAACACGAGTAATGCTGTCCGCAGATGAATACACCGTTATACTGAAATCAAACGTCTCATTGATTGGTACCGAACTATCCAACCGCCTAACCCCTACAAGGGATCCGTCCACATCAAACGCGGCTGCGCCAATCCAGATATCTGCCCGGTCTTTCTCTTGTTCTGCCTCCACTCGCATCCCTCCCGAAATCGTTGCTTCCATCTCGTTTAAAACGCGTGCTTCTTCTTCAACAACAATAGTCAGGTAAGGAGATGGGGATGATTCCACAACTAGCGCAGAGAACAAACTCGCAGTCGCGTCCGCGTACATTGCGGGAACGCTTTCAAGGAATATCACTGCGGGGGTTTCTGTTTCCGCCGCGGTATGCCGCATCAAGGTCGGTATGGATTTCTCTTCTATTACACTTCCATCAGAATCCATGAAAGAAAATGTCACCACGATATTTTCAAGGTCTTCTTGTCCCTGATTTTCGATAATTACTGCGCACCATAACCCGCCATCCCGCGTCCGTATACAATCAGGGTCGGAAATTTGTATATTTTCCAGGATAGCCGGATCAACTACTGCCGCCTGGAGGCTGTTGGATGCTGGTATCACCAGTTCATCGCCAACGATCAGAGTGGTAGGTTGTGCATCCGGGTTTGCCTTTATGATCGCATCTATTAGCACACCATAATTCAAAGCGATTGACGAAATAGTTTCTCCCAATGCCACCACATGAATGATCGGAGTCGCGGTTGGGGCAGGTTCCAAATCCGTTTCTATAACTACTGTGGGTATTTCCGCAGTTGCGATTGTATCTACTTGCATGATGTATGGAGTTAATTTGCTCACTCCCGAAGTATCTGGTATTTGGATACCCCGGCATCCAGCCAATATCATCAATATAATTCCAGAACAACTTGATTTTTTCATAGATGCTCGCAATTATAACCGTGACGAATTAGCATTTATGCTAACACCAGATTTAAACCATGAACCATGATATATTTTATATAAGATCAATTCTCATAAATAATGGTAATGCAAAATAAACTCAGTCGCTTCGCCACGTTCTCTATCTCAGATTGGGCAGCTGAAAGAAAATATTTTGGTCGTTTCTACCTTTCACAGGGTTTTAAAGGGGACAAAGGATTCACTAATGACTGTGGTCCTGCCAGCCTGGCGGTCATTCTCAACATTTTCCTTTTCCAGGACAACCTGGAGAAATCTCCGCTGGAGAAAAATACAATCATTAGTTCTTCTGGCTTTCTCTTCTGGGAT
>SDBT01007958.1_pt1 | contig 17385 bp, 21 predicted proteins | sample 2277101 | NCBI WGS metagenome assembly SDBT01 (sample SAMN10404973, study PRJNA504765) | marine sediment metagenome | isolation source: marine sediment core GS10_PC15, 103 cmbsf | place: Arctic Ocean: Southern Knipovich Ridge | collected 2010
AGGACCTGCGCCTCGATCTGCTCAGGATCCGGGGTAATGTCGATCGGCTCGGGCGGCGGGAGATCCCGGGTCTGCTCCCATGTCATAACCATCTGACCAGCTGCCTCGAGCTCGAGCGTCGCGGTCGCTTGCTTCGGGTATCGGTAGCTTATTACTTCCTTGCAGGCTTGCAGTCTGATTGATTGAGTCCTCGACTTACACAATTTGAACAATACGCGCAGCGGATCTATCTTTTCCTCGAGGACCATAGTCTCATAAAGCTGAGCATATTCAGACTTGCCCTTGTTTTTTGATCCTAAGATTCTACCCATTACGCTATCTAGCCGACTCTCGGACTCCGATAGTATCACGACTCGCGGTATTACAAAGTGAGAAGAAATCAGAATTCCGGCTCGAGCCAGCGGTTAATCCGCTTTTCCTTGCCGAAAGTAGTTGCCCTTTTTTTAACCTGCGCGTCTAGCGCTTTTCATCCAAGCAGAGCGCCCCGCTTGAGTTACATGCTTCGCACTCCACGGGGCTCGATCGTGGCTTCGACCCACACGAAACCTTAGAGACATATATTCAAAAAAAATATAGATCCGCTTATTCGAGACCCTCGAGCCTCGGGCTAGACTCTCAGCTCAGATCGAGCCGCCGCCACTCTCTAGCCACTCGATCACCTGCGCCAGTGTTTTAACGGTCTGGGATGATTGATCGAGATAATCCAAGTGTCCTCTCCGGAATCATTTAAAAGGTTTTAAGATCTGGCCAATCAGCTGTTTACCGCGAATTCCCGATCCGAGCCGACCCAATGTCGGCGGGCAATGAGACTGCGTACTCTCTTTTACCCGGATCCAGAGGATAATCGGAGCGGAGAGCCTTGTCAAATGGGACTCGCCGGGGTTGTATGTGGTTGCGCGTTGCTGTAGAGTCCAGTTCCGTAGCCTTTTGGCGTCTTTAGTCGGACTCTCACCGAAAGATTACACCCGAAAAAGGCAATCATTACCGTGAATCCTTTTTCGAAGCCCGGGGACCGAATAGCTCCCGGGCTTTTTTTTCGACTCCGATCGGTGTATCCTCGAGCCGCTATGGAAAGTCCGACTACTGAGCCACCGCGCAAGAATGTACGTCTCGAGAGATTAGTTTGTAAATTCTGCTATACCCCGATTGACTGGCGAAAAGCTAAGAACGGGAAAGTCTATCCAGCTGAAACGGACTCGACAATCCCGCACCGCTGCCACAGAAAGGAGAGCGCATCACCTAAAAAGACGGGCGAATTATTCTCGAGTAACTAGCCTCGATTTTTGCTGACCCGGGTCTCGCCAAGTGAACCCGGGCTAGTTTTTAACGGCTCGACAATCATTGCGACCGATACCCTCGGCGGACCGACCGGCGGGACACTATGCTCGGTCCCCGGCGGGAGATAGATAATCATCCCCGCTCGAGGATGCACGATAACGGGGCTCGAGTCCGCCGGATAATATAGCGCCGAGTGTCCCCGGTGCTCATGCACTGACACCGACTCCCCCCGCTCGAGCGCGACTAAAATCATCTTTCGATAAGCGGTCCCCGGGACCGGGATAACCTGCCTCATTAACTCGGCGAGCTCACACTTGCAATTTATCTTCTTATTCATAAAAATCGGCTTCCTGTATGGCTCGGAGACCGACGATCGGACCTCGAGGCAAGCCGTAGTATGCCCGAATTGCGGGCAAAAAAAAGCCCGAGCTCATAACGCGGGCAATTGACACACTCGATACCTGGAGTCTAGCTGTCCGGCCCCCGCCCGTTACGCTCTATAATCTCCGCGAGAAAATCCTCGTCGCGAGCCCAATCAGCTCCGCCCTCAAAATGCTCGAGCGCGTTGATCCGATCGAGCCAATACTGCGCGGCTCCCCCGGACTTGATCAGCTCCCACGCTCGCAGAATCTTGAAGATCTGCGGCTCGGTTAAATCCGCGAATCGAGCGCGGACCCCGTTGACCCGCCCGCTCACTTGTCGCCCCGCTTTACTACCCTGAGCTTGAGCTGCTTCGAGTCCGGATCCGTCGGCCTCGAGATCTCCCGATTGTACTCGTCGATCCTGTCAGACTCATCCTCGAGATTCATAGCCTCGCGCATAGCCTGAGCCCCTGAGTAGAAAGCCTCGCGCTCGAGTTTCTGCTGGTAGATCCCGGCCCGGGGATGCATCTCGGACTCGCGATAAAATTTCCAAAGCTGCTGTATATGAATCATGCATCACCCCCGGCCTTGAGCGCGGCCTGATCCTGCGCGTCGAGAAACCAGCCCCGGGCGGCGGTCTTGCCGTGACGCTCGGTGAAGTCCCGCTCAATCCGAAGATTGACGAGGCGCGGATCGTCGATATATTCGTCGAGGATAAAGCGGATCAGCTTGGATCGATCGAGTCGCAGCATCCCGGCGTTATAATCGAGCCGCCGCTGCTGAGTCTCAGTCAGTTTGAATGTAATAACTTTTGTTGCCATGTGATTAACCCTCTATAGGTCATTGATTGAGAGGGCATTTTAACAAATAGTAATACGAAAGTATAGAAATGTAATATTTTCTATGGTCCTACAGAATCGTCGATCTCCTTGTCTTTTTGGGATCCGATCTCGATCTCGACGTGAGTGTCATCGACTCCCCAGAGATGCACCGTCACACACCCGGGGAGCAATAGCAGAATCAGAATGTAGGCTGCGCGGATCTGATCGCACTCCGAATCAGCGGGCGAGCTGCGAGCAGAGCCCCGGTCGCGATCGGATTGGATAGGATCGAGAGCGGCTGCAGTCTGGTCGCGGTCCCCGAGTCATTGATTATATTGGGGATCTTCTCGAAGCCCTGCGCCAGATCAAATAGATCCCGGAAGCTGTCGAAAGCATCACCCTCGAATGTATCCGCCGCCCGCTTGTCACCCCTGAATTCTCCCTTAAATGTCTTGCGGAGATTGCGAGTCAGCGCCCCGGCCCGGACGTTGCCCGCCGATATAACCCCGGGCTTTTCGAGCGCCTGAATCAAGCGGAAGCGCTGAGTCGCTAGCCTGAACTTGTCAAAGTCCTCGGACCCGGGCTCGATCGACTTCTTAAACATCTCGTCGAGCTCCTCGATCAGCTGCCCATAAGTATCAGCTGCATTAACATCACTCGCCGCGTTAGCCTTCCTCTGAGCTCCTCTGAGCTGCGATCGGATCTGTGCGTATCTTGCCGTCGTGATCGTGGATCCCGGCTTGTCGAGCTCCTTGAGGACGTTGTCGATCTGCTTGCTGATTACTTCCCGCTCGCTGGTCGTTGTCACCTTTTTCTGAAAGTCCCGCCCGATCGCCTCGATCTGCTCGAATTCTTTAGCGCCGACCTTGACTATCGGGGTATTCTCCCGGATCGCAGTCATTGAATCATCGACCTGATCCCCGAGCCGCGCGATCGTAGAGTCATCAAAAGCCGCGACCCTTGTGTCTGGTATGTCCTCACCGAGCGCGCGCAGCGTTGTCCGGTTCAAGATCTGCTCATTGACTTGACTGATCTCGCTCTGAATTATGTCCGAAGTCAGCGGGCTCGACTTCAATCCTGCAATCAATTGCCGCGCCGCGACGTTGCCGGTCGCGATCCCGGGCTCGAATATCACCCCTTGCCGCTGCAGATTTTGCATAGCTCGCAGCGTGACCGGATTCTCGATCCCCGCCCCCTCGATCTGTTGCCCTGCATTCTCGAGGATCCGCCGCGCCTGACTTGGCGTCGGCTGCGGAACTGGTCCCGCCTGTCCGCCACCGACCGACGTCGGACCGAAAGCCTCGGACCCCGGCGCGCCCTCGGGGATCACCTGATTATCTCGAGCTAATAGCGATCGCTGCGCTCGCGCCTGATTCGCCCCGTCCCGGATCCGCTTCGATACCCGTCCCGCGATCCCGAGCACCCCGAAGCCTGTCGCCGCTCCGCCCGCTGCTATTGCTCCCCGTTGCGCTCGCTCCTCGAGCGTCCCGAAGCCGAGCCCGCCGAGCACTCCCTCGAGTCCGATCTGCGCGGGGATCCCGAGCCCGGACGTCCCGACTGCGCCCGCGATAAATGGGAGCGCTTGTCCTGCAATATTAGAAAATGGCCGGTCCTCGACGATCGGCGCGATAGTCTCGAGATCCGTCCTCTGAGCTGTTGCGAGCTCCTGCCCGAATTCCCGGGACCCCGAGATCCCGAGCTCCTCACCGATCGAAGCCCCGATCTGTCCGATCCCCCGGCCTAATGTATTGACCGACTCGGCAACTCCGAGCGCGGCGGATCCTAAGATCCCAGGATCCTCGAGGATCGGTCGCCAAGCGCCCTCGCGCCATTCAAAGACATTACCCTGATTATCTGTCGCGGTCCGCCTTGCCATTAGGGAGACTCCCTGCCGCTGAATCTCGGCGCGGCGATCTGTTGCGGTCGAGCGGGTCCCGGCTGCTGATCAGTCGCTCGCCGCCTCGGGATCGGCTCCGCTGAGATCGTGAGACCGAGCAGCTCGGCGGCGATCTCCTGCTCGACTTGCAGCTGCAGCTCGCGCGCCTGATCTGGCGTAGTATCGGCGAGCCCGGATCCGAGACCCCAGAGCTTATATTTGCCGTTAGCGTTGGCTAGCTTGGCTTGGAAAAATTTTTGCGCCTTTTCAAATTGAGCTATGATCGTTGACGTCCGCGTCGTTGCTCCCGAAAATCCGCTCGGATCCGTGAGCGCGTCCTGCAGAAATTCAATGTCCGACTTTTGCAGGACCCCGAGATCTCGCAGCTTCGCGACGTGACTCAGGACCTGCCCATATGCGAAAGCCTGTCGCCCGGACTCGGCCCCGAAAAATTCGGTCCCGGTCTCCTCGAGACCCGTCAGAATATCGTCGATATCGATAATCGCGCTTTCATATCCGGATAGCTCCTCTTGCGCTTTCACATATGGCTGAGTCCCCGGGAGCGCTCGCAATACGACGCCGAGCTCGGGATGCTGGTATCGCTCGAAGCCGCTCGGGATCGCGCCGAGCTCAGATCCGCCCTCCGCCGGTAGTAATAGAGCCGCCGCTTTAAGATCGGCGATCCGTTGACGAGCTGCTCGATTAGCGTCGCCCTCCTCGGCCCGGGCGTCCCGGTCGAGAGTATTCTGCGCCGCGTTGAATTCAAATTGATTTTCTTGCTGTAAATCCTGCTGTCCGAAAGCCCGCTGCTGCTGCTCCTCTTGCTGCCCGAAAGTCCGCTGCTGCTGGCTTGCTGCCTGCACGTTGCCGAATGCTTGCTCGAGGATCCCGCGCCCGATCTGCCCGCCGCCCTCGGTCCGGAATAACTCCGCCGCGAATCGCAGCTGCTCCGCCTGATCTTGGAATCTCGGATCATTTAACAATCCGGATCCGCCGAGCGTTGTAGTCAGACCATCGTCGGGACCTCCAAACATTCCGCCGCTAATTTGCTGCTCCTCGGTCCCGATCCCGCCGAGCAAAGCGTCCGCCAGTAGACCGCGTCGCTTCTCGGCGCGATCGTCTTGGAGCTTGCGCCCGAACAATCCCCCGAGAGCGAGCGGAAATATTAAAGGAACTGCCATATCTATAACCTCACTTTGATAATATTCCTGCCTTTTGAGATCTGCCCTTCGACTTGCCAGCGCTCAAGATCGTCGGCGCGCCGATCAGCGAGGAGAGATTCGTTAGCGGCTGAAATGCTAGCCCGCCAATATTGCCCGCCTGAGTCAATGCGCCGAGCGCTCGATTCTGCTGATTCTCAAAATCCTCGCCGATCAAATTCTGAGCGAAGTCGGCGCTAGTCCGATTCGCGTCCCGTAATGCGATACCCTCGGCGACCCCTTGTCGAGCTCCGCCTCGAGCTCCGCCGGACTGAGCCTGATCCCCGATCGATGGGAGTAGATTCTCGCGGAAATTCTCAGCGATCGAAAACTGACCGCGCTCGATCTGACCCTGTAAAAATGGATTCTCCTGCGGAGTCAAGAACTGCTGAAAGCTGCTAGTCGCCGGATCCACTACGCCCTGCTGGAAGTCGGACCCTTGCTGCAGCTGTTGACTCGCGAGCCCCTGCGACTGTCCGAATAACGTCTGCAAAAATGGGGCCTGCGACGGATCGACGAAAGTGTTAGTGTTCGCCGAGTCTTTTGATTTTCCTGAACTTGCCATTATTGATCGCTCCTATAATTCTTTAAACATTTGAGTATAGCCATGCTTGAAGCCATAGCGCCGAGCGTATCGAGCCCAGCCCTCTCGCCCCTTGAGTGTCATAAATTTGCAGCCCTGCTCCCGGGCGATCGACTCCCATATCCCGAGCCATTCCTCGGTCCACTTGAGCATATCCTCGCCGCCCGCTAGCATCACATGACAATTCCGGCCCGCCGGGAGCTCGTCGATCTGCAGTATCAGCGCCGCCTTGATCTCATCGTCGAGCGTGATCACCACCAGTATTTTCAGATCCTTGACCAGATCCCGAAGTATGTCCTCGGGCGTCACGTCCTCGAAAGCATGTTGAAGCGCTCGGTCCGCGTACTCGCGCACATTAGGCCAATACTCCTCGCAATACTCCGCCGGGATCGCCCGGAAGCCGATCACCTGCCCGCTGCCATTGATTCTACATTCCATGATTCTCAAGTAGACCCCGCTTGTCTCAAATAGCTGAGACTATAACTGTAAGTCGTAGCGCCTGTAAATTGTTCGTGGACTACGGTCAGCTCGACCCGGACCAGATCCTCGACCTCGAGAATCAGCATATTATTAAGATTGACCGCGAGCGGGACATCGTCCGCGCCGCCGGTCAGCTGGACCGCTCGAGTGATATTATTGACAAAGACCTCGAGCGTCGCATGATATGACTTATTGCCCGGACCGAAAGCGTCGAGAAATACCTGACACTGAACCGTATAAAGCCCGCCCTGTCCGACCGTATACTCGGCGGTCGCCGGATCCCAGGCTCCGCCCGGAAAGTCGAAAAGCGCCGCGTCGTTGATCCCTATGATTACCGTTGTCGGCGTCGTATCGATCCCGATCGGAAGCCCGCCATTTGCCACCGTCATTATTATAGGATTAGCAGCGAGCGACAGCGCGATCCTCGAGAGCTCCCCGTCTATCCATCTATGCCAGTCGGGGAACTCGATCGGCGGGCTCGTTGGATGGTAGACCTCGGGATTATCGCGAGCCATTAAAAGCGCCCCTTCCAGTCGAAAGCAAAATCCATTCCGATCATTTGCCACGGGGGTTGATCGATCGTTGACTCCACCTTGAAAGCGATAAATCGACCGTTGACAAGGACGTCGATCGCTTGGCTATCCCCGAGCGTAAACGGGACAGCGGGGGACCATGCGATCACGTTGGAGTCATTATTCGCCGCGCCGACCCGGACCGTCAACTCGGTTCCGATATTTCCGATAATTCTCGGGACCACTCGCCGGATCAGCTTGACCCGGAACTCATCCCCGAAACTCATCCCGGACTTTTCAACGACCGAATTGATCGGCGTCCCGTTGAAGCTCGAGCCCTCATTGATCGCATAGAGCTCGACCCCAATCCGGTCCGCCTGCAATAGCGCGTCCTCGGTCGGATTAAATAGCGCCTGATTCCAAGTCGATGTATCTTGCGACCAGTTTTCGACGTCGGTGTCCCAAGTGACCGACGCTGTCACATTGCCGATCTGTCCCCGGGCTATGTGCGGAGTCTTAGGCTCGAGATCCCGGATCCCGATTTTGTTGTCGGTCGCATCCCAGACCAGCGCGAGCGTCGGCTCGGTCTCGCCATTTTCCGGAAAGCAGACCCAGACCTGATTCTCTGCCTGATACGAGACCATAAAACTATTTCGATAGTTGTCGGTGTCGATCTGGTTGAATAACCACGCCCTCATTTTCTTGTCGATCAGCGACTCGCCGCTCTGCCCGTCGCTGAGAATCAGATCCCCGTCGGTGAGGATCACGACCCGCCCGAGATACTCGCTCGCGCAATTAGTGGTCAAAAGCCCCGACGAAGTAAATAGCTTGCGGAAAGCAAAGACCTGATTTCCGCCGATAAAGTGCATCGTATAAGTAGAGTGCTCCTTGAATAACATCATTTGATCGCGGAACTGCTGACCGTCTACCAGCTGCCCGGGCGTATCGGATAGCGTATTGGATCCGGCGGAGTTAGCGGGGAGCGGAGTCCAGCTGTCCGGGATCGCGCCCGGGTCCGCCGAGTTGCTCCATAGCATTTGATTGTCGAGCGTCCCCCCGGGTCCTGAAATATTAAACGCAATCAGATTGTAATTAAATTCGCGGATCGCCCCGGCCTGCGTCGCGGCGGGCCAGTCGGGGAGCGGCTGCATTGGATTGCTTGTCTGGTTATCCCAAAAGACCGGAACGTCTACCACGTTATTCAGGACAATCAGCGAATTCAGATTCGCGTGAGTCCACTGGACCCCGGGATAAACGCTAGTGATCCCGGCAACCGGCGTTATATCAAAATGACTCGCGCCATTCGTGACCCCGATCCCGGTCGAGCTCGCATAGAGCCAGAAAAATAGACCCGGGCGCGTGTTATAAGCCAGATACTCGGGCGGAAAAAGCGGAGTCCCAAAAGCTGCAGTATGTCCCCGGCTCGATCTCATGCCGATATCGAAAGCCTCCATGTTCAGGACGTCGCTATAAACATCGTCCGGGAGCTCATTGGGCGGGAGATCCCGATTGACGCCCGAGATCTGAAACGACTTGATCTGTCGGCGGCTCGTTTGTTGTTGGGGATGCTGAGGCATGGCTATATGTGTATGTAGTAATCAACGTAAACATTGCGCGGGCGATTCTCATTGCCCCCGACGCTCGAGTGAGTGTGAGCGCCATCGTCCAAGATTCGCGCGTTATTAACTGTTGAGGCGCTTTGAGCTTGCCGCTCGACTCCTGCAGTTCCGCCAGTGCTACCGCTGCGGACCTCGATCGGATGATTGTGCAAGCCTGCGCTGCCGTGAGTGTGAGACTCGACCTCATCTCCCTGCTTGGTTCCGACTACCGCGCCGGTCGTACCATCCCCGCGATCGGTCCTCGAGGCTCGGTCCGGATCTCTCGAGGATCCGGCGTCGGTCCCGCGTAAAAACTCGCCCCGATAGTCCGGGACATTGAAAGTCGTGGATCCGTCGCCGTTGCCGTAATCCTCCCCCAATACCGCGAAAAGATTGGCAAAATCTACCCGATCAACCGCTTGACCATTGCAGAAAATCCAGCCCCTTAGAGTCGATACCCCGGCGGCGGCAAAGGCTCCGATCATCCCGGTCAGCCCGTCCCATTGATCCGGGGTAATATTGACCGGACCATCGACCAGCGGGAAAGATTGCTGCACCGTCCTTTTAATAAGCCGTAAGTGATCGTCACCCTCGGACTTCGGATCATTCGTGGTCGGATTGGTGTCAACCAGATCCGTGATAAAATCGCCTGATTCTAGTCCCATGATCTCCCCTTAAATGTTAAATGGCGCGCCGTATTTAAACGCGACCACCTGAAATTGATTGTCGTTGTTCCCGCCGTTGTTGGTCTCATAGCTGCGGACCCTGATCGCGGTAGTATCCGGATCGGCTAGATCGATTCGTGAATTCGTGACCGAGTTATCCTGTCCGGTGACAGCGACGCCATAATTGCTATTATCCTGCGCGACATTCCAAGTCAGCGTATAGAGTCCGGTCCCCTGCTTTGATATAGCCCAGTGTCCGCTTGATCTGATAATCGTCCCGGCGTCACCGTTGAAATTCCCATAAGCAAAGGACATTTGCGAGAGCTCGAGCAAATCAATATTCGCCTCTGCCGTGATCAGCGAAGCCTCGAGCGCCGCGATCCTCGCCTCCCATGAATCGATCTCTAGATCTGTCGCCGAGACCTCGCCGCTGATATTCGGGAAAGATTGCTGCAGCGCTTTTTTAATCACTCTCAAATGATCGTCGCCCTGCGACTTCGGATCCGTCGCGGTCGGATTGCTGACCACCAGCTCGTCGATGAATTCTGCAGCTTCTAGTCCCATTGGATCCCCCAGGTATCTAGTGTGATCATGCGATCCTCATCTCGGGCGGCGTATCAGATAGCCCCGACAATCGGTCGGCATCATTGGCGAGATCGAGCTCGGATTGAAAGCGGTCCAGATAAACCTGCTCGAGATCTATGTCCTGAATCGAGTTACTAGCATAAGCCAGCATTGCAAACAGGTAGAGACTCGGATACTTAGCAAGGACCGCATTTTGATCAGCTGGATCGACCATTGGCTCGGGCCTCTGATAGTAGACATAATTCCAATCTGTCGCCGCTGGCGTGATCAGGATCAGAGAGTTATCGATCGTGTAGTGAGTCGCCTGTCCGCTGCTCGACTGAGACGTTGCTCGAGCAATCAGATCGAATTGCGCCTTACTGGTAAACTGCAGCGGATTGAGACCCCGGGTCCCGGAAGCCGCTATATTTTTCATGCTCTGGAAGTCGAGCGGGAGATCCTCGGACCCGTCGGATCCTGTATGGCTGATCGCTTTTTCCATGACTCGGAGCTCCGCCTGCTTGCCGATCCGCTCAGCCGCCAGATCCGCGAAGCCATCCATAAAATTAACCAGATCGTCCCGGTGTAGATAGAACGCGACCAGCGTCTTTAATTCGCCAAAATTCATGCTTGCACCCTATAAGGAAGTGACTCGGATTGTCCCAAAAACCAGACATAGAATTTCCGCTGCGCGTCGGCGTCACCGTCAACGAGGACCGGATACTTTTTCTTGAGGACCTCCATATCGATTTTAGGTATTCGGAAAGTATGTCGAGCGAAGCTGAGATCCCGGATCACCCCGGGATTTTTTCGGAGCTCAGCGTTTTGATTGAGGATCAGATCCCGGCTCGGCTGGCTTAGCCTTCGATAGATCTTGTCCTCATGCGCGCAGACCCGGAACTCCTCGAGATAGAGCCCGTCGTATATATCCGCGTCCTGCTGGATCCCGCGCGCCTTCATTTCGATACGAGCTCGATCCCGACATTCGCGTCGATCAAGATCTGACCTATTACCTCGGGGATCTCCACGATCGCCCCCGGCGCGATCCGGTTGCTCGGGGCTCGCTCGCCAGTGTGGATAGTATGCCGCGTTGTATTCTGGACCACGATCACCCCGCGCGGCGGGACCTCGAGCAGATCTTTCGGAATATCCGCGATCACTTCCTCGATCTCGACCTCGGGCTCGATCTCCTTGAGCTCGCCGAGCTCCTCGGCCTCTCTCTCGGCGTTAAACTCCTCGTCAGCCTCGTCGATCTCGGGCTTTTTTACCTTTTTCTTTGCCATTAGTCGGACTCTCAAATATATGCGCCCGGGTCCTCGAGCCCCCGGGCGGCTTGGTTATGCTGGAACTGCTAGAGTCGGGAGCGCCGCGTTGACGTCCGCGACTACACCGTGAGCCTTTTCGGTCAGGACTTTCAGAGTCCAATCGACCGACATTTGACGTCGATCGGCTAGCCCTTCCTTGCCGAGCGGCTCGACGTTATAGCCCTTTAGGATCCCCTGCCGGACCATCTCAGGATCGATAATATAAAAATTTGTATTATCGGCCTCGACGAGTTGCTGCAAGCGATTCGCGACCAGCGAGAGGATCGAGAAGTCACTCAAAAAGACATCGACCGCCCCCTTTGCTGTCGCCATCTCCTGCGCGCGTCCGACGTCCTGATCGAGCGTCGCAATCTTCGCGGCGTCGGTATACAGATACTCGGAAAAATTGCGCTTTAACGTCGGGGTTGTCATTGCCTTTGTTGGATTGCCACCCTGCTCGAATACCAGCTGCGAGACATTGCGGACCGCTTCCTCAGAGAGTGCGATCTCGGTCCCGGTTGTCGGTGCATCGACGATCCCCGGACTGGTCGCTCCATAGCCCCCGTCTGCACCGAGAGCGCCCCGGACAGTGTTTGTCTCGAGCCAAGCACCAAAGCCAGCACTCAATCCCGCGACTGCAGCGCCATCGTCGGCGATTGACGCCTGTTGACCGCACATGATCGCCTCGACGTCCCGGCGGAGCTCCTTTTGTCTCTGCATGACCTGATAGGAGAGCTCATCAGCTCGACCGACGTTATCAGTCGCCCGGGCTCGCTCGGATACAAATACCGCTTTTCGCGAGATCTGCGCGTGATTACCGACCCGGACCCCGACGACAGAATCGTCCGTCCCTATGTCGGATCCGTCGATCACCGCATTTGTAATATCTACGGCGCTGAGCGTGTCCTGCGTCCATTCTGCATATGGATTATCGATGGTATCCGGGGATCCCATCATGTCGGTGAATTCCAGCGGAATCGTCGAAATATCGAAAATTTGCTGCATCACGTCCTCATTTATCAAACCATTGTCGGCGGCTGCTATGAGCCCCGCCGCGTCCAAATTACCTGTTGCCATGATCTAAACCTCAAGATTATTGATTAAGTAGAGCGGAGACTGCCGAGACCTTTTCTTGCATAGATCTGGACACCTTCGCCGATTCAATTTTGGCAGTTAATGGGCTCACTTTTGGCTTGACTGACCGCCGGCCTTTGCCGACATTGGTCGGAAGCGGCTTGCCCCCGTTATGTCGCTTTGCAAGGTTTATCCGCTTGGTCATGTCGTAACAGAACTTTACTAGCCGCGCGTCCATTGCGCCCTCGATCTCAGAGCTTGAAAAGCCATACTCCGCCATTACCTCGGCGATCTCTGAGAAATCGATCTGTCGTTGATTACTGTCTCGCCATTCCGGGATCGCCTTGATAATCGCCGATCTCTCTCGCGATACATTCGCGTTGTGGATCTCGTCGAGTTTCGATAACAATTCCCCGGTGATCGCTCCCGGCGGAGCTAGCCTGATCAGCTGCTCAATTTGCCGCTTGGCGACCATGTTCTCATTTTCTGCCTGCGCTTTTCGCTCCACGAATAGAGACTCATTCGCCTGATAGGTCTCGAACTTTTTATATCCGTCTTTGAGCTCGGCTAGAGCGACAGATCGATCGTTTCCTAGTGGGATCTCGACGTCGTACAAATACTTAGTATCGACTTCGAGTGTCTCGGCTATTTCGCTTAATGTTGGCGCGTGATCTGGATCCCCGGCGCTTGCCTCGGGCTCCCCTACTGGATCGGCTTGATCCGGGTCCTGCTGTGGTGGATCGGCTTGATCCGTTGGCTCGAGCGCTAGCTCGTCTTGAGTTTCGGGATCGCTAGATCCCTGATCATCATTCTCTAAAGGCTCGCCGCCAGGTATCTCGCGTGACTCCTCGTCGCGCGGATCCGCGCGCCCCTCGGCGCTCGGCGTATTACTTTTAGTCAATAATTCTGATATTTGCCGGACTTCGGCGTTATTCGCGTATGTATCTTTAGTCGGACTCTGAATTGCCATATTATGCCGCCGGATCCGGGACTGATTTAAGTTTCTCTTTAGCCCTGAGCTTGACCTGCGCGATCAGCTCCTCGAGCGCGTGACAACTATTCGAGAGATTGATCGCCTCCTCATCATTGAGCGCGGCCCGGAAAGCGTCGAAGTAATCGCTCTGGATCTCGTCGAGGATCTCGACAAATGCGACGTTATTCGCCAGCATCAAATAGTCTTTGCTTGTGGCTTTACGCGGCATCGGATGATCTGCGGGCTTCGGCGGTCTCTGAACTTTTCTTTTCATGCGGCATCAGATTGGATCTGCGATTGGTTTTCGAATTTATCCTGCGCGAGCTCGAGATCTCGAGTCGCTTCGCCGACGATCTTCGCCTCCTCGACCTCGGCGTCGAGCGCTTCCTTGTCATATTGGAATCGAAGATCAGTATCGTGCTTGTATTTGTCGAGCTGCTGAGTCAGCGTGAATAGTTGCTCCTGCAATCGCTGTTGCTGTTGCTGGAATTGTTGCGCGGCTTGCTGTTGCGCCTGTTGCTGCTCGCCCTCTGCTTTCGCGGCGGCTTGCGCTTGCTCGGAGTCTGGATCCAGCCAATATTGCTCCGGATTCTCGAGATTCGCCGCCCTGCACCAGTCGAGAATCGCATTGTAGACCCCGCCGGGAGAGACGGTCTGTCCGCCCTGCCCTGCCTGAATAAATCCGACTTGAGTCTGGATCACCTGAGTCAGCGCCGAGATCCGGGCGATTTTCTCACCCTGCGACAGACCAGTCTTGACAACGACCTGCTTTCGCTCGGGCCATTGGCTCGGATCCGTCTGGACCCATTTACCATTTAATTTTGCCGTGAGCTCCCCGGGTAAATGCGCCCTAAGCGTCCGGTGAACCAATAGAAACGTCTCGCGGACCAGAGTATTAGCAAGCGTCGCGGTCATCATTGCGGCGAGCTGCTCCTTCATTGAGATCTGGCGCTCTGCTCCCAATTGGCCGATATTCTGACCGGCGAGCTGCAGCTCAGCGGACCCGAGATCGAGCGAAGCCCCGCCGCGCTCCGATCGCATTTTATCCATGTAGTCGAGCGCGCCTAATATGCTCGCGCCCATGTCATTAGTAACCAGCTGTTGAACGCTCGCCGGATCCTTGCTGCGGATCCCGCCGCCTGCCCTCGAGGACATGACTGCATCCTCGTCGGTCGTTAATGGATTGTAGACAACCCGGGCATTATTGACGCGGCGCGCGTTGTCGTGCCATTGCCTCAGAAAGTGAGTCTTTGAGTCCTGAATCGTGCGGAGCTTGTCGTATATCGATTGACCGTAGAGCCTGTGCGGGATGATAAACGGGGATCCGGTCGAGTAGGGGATCCAGTCGGCGAGCTCGTCGAGTAATATCGTCTTGCTGGCTAGATGGATATGTCGGAGCTCGGCGATCCCGTCCTCGTCCTCGTCCAGCATGGTGTGAATATCCCACGTTTCGATCATTCGATTTGACTCGTCAACCGCTGGATCGTTGCCGTGAGTATCGTCCTGCCTGCGCGCGGTCGAGTCATTTTTTGTATCGAAGTCGATCGACGGGATATCCTTGATCACCTCGAGAGAGTGTCCGGCCTGCAATAGCTCGGTCTGAGTCATTAGCTTGCGCTCGGCGATAAAGCGACAACTCTCGAGATAGGGCGAATCGTGGTCCGGCGAATAAAGCATATTCTCAGGAGCGATCGACTCGACGATCAGATCCCGCTTGTGGATATGCTCCTTATACTGGACCCGGAAGCTGTCCCCGGTTTTCTTCATATCGAGGACCTCGAAGCTGTGCTCGGTGTCCGACTCGTCGAGCTTGGCTTGAATCTGAAACTCGGTCTTATTGTCCTCGAAGAAAGTCCTCGAGTCGTTGGTCTCATCGACCATGACCCGAATAAAACCATTCCGCAATAGTAGAGCGTCCTTGATCGATGAAAGCAGCTCGATATAGCCTGCATTTTGACCGCCGACGATATACCCGACAAAGTCAGACTCGAGTTGAGCCTGGTCCTCGTCGGCTTCACCTGCAGCTTGGAAATTTATCAGAGTTTCGGACGTGAGTATCGGTCCTATATTGGCAAGAACTGCCTCGACCATGTCCGAGACGTCGGAGCTCTGGATCGTGGATCGACCAGCGACCTCGTCGCCTCGCGGTCGGTTATAGAAATAGTCGAGCGCCTTCTCTCGGTTGCTCGCGAGCTCATCCTGATCAAAGCCCTGCGCCTGCGCCAATTCTGATCGCAGTATCCCGACTATTTCGTCCGTTTTTAATGTCATATGATAGCCCTGTCCTCGTCGCTTGTATCGATCGGAGTTGACCAGAGACTATGCTGGATGGATTCGTGGCTAATCGCGAAGTATCGAATTGAATCAGCATAATCGCTGGTCCAGTCGTGGAGCGGAGTATCTCTAAAGACTCTCAGCTTATCGTTGTATTCGGTTCGATATTGTCGGAGCGCTTCGAGACTATCAGAGCACTTTTGACGATCAATCACACATCGAGGAAGCATTTGTCTTACTGCTTGGATCCCGTCTTGGAGTCCGAGCCTCGGTGCAATTTCGAATTCTAATCCCAAAGCGCTCGCAATGTCTAGTCTTGATTTTCCAGATCCGAGCTCGCGGACCGTGATATCGTGCGGAGCGATATGTCCCTTATAGGTATACGGCTTCAATTGTAAATCTTTCACCATCTGCGGGATCCCGGTCCCGGTGTATGCATCACAATCGATCATCCGGATCTCGCGTCCCGCCTTTTGCCAGAAATGCACGACGGTCGAGTCCCGGATCCCGAGATCCCACGAAGTATAGACCGGGAGCTCTGGATCGTGGGGGACCGACATGATCCGACCGTCCGCCTCGAGCGCTTCCATCTCCCGCCCGAAATATGCGCCCTTGATCGCAGCGGTCCAGCTGCAGAGATACTCCTGATCGAATTCCTCGCTGCTCATCTCGGCCCGAGCTGCGAGGATCTCCTCACGATCGAGCGCGCCGGTCTCGTTGACTTTATACATTGCCCGATACCAGCCCTTGAGCTTGCCCGCCTGCTCCCACTTCTCAAAGAAAGCGTTATGTCCCATCGGGGTCCCGATAAACATTGCGCCGCCCTTGCGATCCGATAGCGCCGGTCTGAATACCTCGCCCCACGTCCCCGGATGCATCTGCGCGAATTCGTCGAGGACCGTATAATCTGAATAGATCCCCCGGTGAGCCTGATAATTGTCCCCGCCGAGCAGCTGGATCTCTGCACCATTGGGGAAGATCGCGCGCAGCTCACTCGCGTTGTAATTCATCCCGGGGATCGTCGCGGTAAATTGCTTTGTATACATCCAAGCGATTCGCTTGACTTGGCTATAGTAGGGAGCGAGATAGTGACCGCGCGGATTATCGAGCGGACATTTTAGGATCTGCTTGATCAGCTCATTAATCGCGAGTACGGTCTTGCCCGCTCGTCGATGAAATACTAGGACGTTGAAGCGCTTTAGCTTGTTATGTGTCTCGAGCTGGAACCAGCGCGGCGAGTATGGGATCTGGATCCTCTCGATCCCCGGATCCTCTCCCCCAGGTATATCGTGTGATTCACTTCCCGCTGAATCTTGCAAAGAATCGCTCCGCCTTGTCAGGCATGATCAAGCTCAGATTAGCGCCCGCTTTCCTCGCCAATAACTCGAGCTCGTTGACCTCGTATCGCAGCGTCGTGAGATCCTTACCCTCCTTGAATATCCGAATTAATCGGTGCATTTGCGCGACCAGCTGATCACATGTCAGCGTCTTATTTTGATACGCTGTCTCTCTCCGCTCCTCGGTCGATGCTATCGCCGCTGGATCGATCCTCTTTATGTCTACTTCGCTCATCACTGTCGGACCCCCGATTGATGTAGATTAGAAAAAATGTCATAAGGATCAGAATGATCGCGACCATTATTGCGAATACTAACTCGATCCCGCAGTTTACAATCAATGTCGGCGCGTCTCTCAAGACAGGACCTGCGCCTCGATCTGCTCAGGATCCGGGGTAATGTCGATCGGCTCGGGCGGCGGGAGATCCCGGGTCTGCTCCCATGTCATAACCATCTGACCAGCTGCCTCGAGCTCGAGCGTCGCG
>SDBT01007959.1_pt1 | contig 17384 bp, 11 predicted proteins | sample 2277101 | NCBI WGS metagenome assembly SDBT01 (sample SAMN10404973, study PRJNA504765) | marine sediment metagenome | isolation source: marine sediment core GS10_PC15, 103 cmbsf | place: Arctic Ocean: Southern Knipovich Ridge | collected 2010
TCTCTATGCCGAGATAAAGAAGTGGGAGTTGCGCATGGAGGAGACAATAGTGCAGAACATAAAGGTCATCGAGCGGGCATGGTGCGCCTGTGCACTTAAGGGAGACTGGGACCAAAAGGTGGGACTTATTCTCTCTCATCTTGACAAAGAGCAACTAAGCCTGCCCGGTGAAGACGAAGTGGTCTTCTACAGACTGTTCTGGCTGCATCGTGGAATCCCAGGAAGCACACAAGTTCTTGCAAGCTTCATCCACAAGTTGCTCACCAACAAGCTAGTAATGCATCTAATCGACCTGCACAATGCAGGGACCGTGTCTTTCTTGACCGTCTGGGCTCGTGGGGTGACTGGAAAGCACTTCGAAGCCCTTATGAACGAAGAAGGCATCCATGATGACTTCGGAGACAAGTGGATGTCTCCGAGAAGAGACAGCATGGCGGTCGTGAAGAAACACCACCCTGTAACGAAACTCCGGGAAGATGCAGGTGAAGACTGGTTCCTTCTTCTCATGGCTGAAGCCGTCATTGACATGCACGAGCTCCTGGAAGATGGCGACGAGTCGGCAGTGCTCTGGCTTCTGACCCATCTTGCATCGGGAATAAAGGCCTGGATGAAAAAGAAGGTGGGTCACGGGTCCACCATGGTATACCCACCCAACTTCTCCACGTTTTTCGGAATTGTCACTGAAATAGAGGCGCTCAGCGAAAGATTCTTGCACGGTGGCCATGAAAGGTACACATAAGGTGTTGGATGGGTCTAAGCCGTGTTGGGTCAACACGTATAGTTTGTGTAGCTCTATTGCTTGGTTTGGTGGATGGTGGATCTGCGCCTCTCCAGTTCTTCCCTGGGTATCTTACTCCCCTTCGCAGCCCAGCACATAAGCTTTTCATATTTGCTCTTGCCCACACCAAGACAAAGCGCAAGGAACACTTCATCACTAGATTCCAGGAGCTCACACACAATATCAACGGGAACTTGCGAAATGTTTACGACCGGCGCCATTTTCAGTTTACGACCATCAAGGAGCGCCTGCAAGTCTCTTGTTGTGCAGAGATCGCACTGCATGAATCTAAGCACCAAAGGGGAGACCTGATTGGGTCTGTCATCAATAAAGAGGATGTTGACTTCCTTTTGACGGTTGGTTGTTCGGAGGAACCTGCCAATGAACTGCTGGTATTGGTCATGGGAAAGTCTATCGAAGCAGTTGAGGCAGAGCACGACCTTCTCGATGCACGAGAAATCAAGACCTTCAAGCTTCTCGTATTTTTGGACAACCAGAACACCGTGATCGCACTCTTTCCATTCATTAAACTCCTGCGGGTGATAGAAGACAACCAGACCGGCCTGATGCATTAGAAAGAGCTCATAAGGGAAAAATCCGTTGCATCTTTTCCCCTCAAAAGCCAGGGCCTGGAAATCTTGTGGCAAGAGCCTCTCTGGTTGTGTGGGGCCACTATCACCGCCAACAAAAGATGACATGTCCGAGAAGAGTGCAAGCTTGACCTTCCTCGCGCCTATGAACCTCTTTAGAGCCTGCCTGTCTCTTGAGAGGCCTTCACTATTCACAAGCGGGAGTGGGTCCTCAATGTTCTTTCGGTGAGCTATGATATCGAAGAAACTTCGCAATCTCCATGGTCTTTGGGAGGAAAACATGCTGACCCGATGCTCACTGATCGATTCGGCATGAAGGAGCAGTACCAAGTCTCTTACACTGGTCACAAGCATCTTCTCTTCCACTCCACCTCTGTTAGCAACGGGGAGTTTACAAAAGCCGGGCCTGTAACTTTGTGCAGAGTTCCTCAGTCCAAATCTTCCAAAAAGCTGCCTCCTTGCACCAGCGTGCAGTGTGAGGTTGATTACTGTGATTTTCGGCAGTGCGTCCTCTATGACGGAATGCGGGATTGCATAAACAGGCACACGCTCCCACCAACCACGCACGGTACACTTCCCGTCATCACCCATCACGGGCGGCACCGAAGACGCGAATATCATGGACGCAAAGGCACCCTTTAGCCCACAGAGCATACTCATTGTTTTTTGGGGCACATAATGTGCTTCATCAACAATGAGGACGTTCTTTGTGGTCTTGGTAAGTCCAAACTCTTGGAGACGTGTATGTCCCCAGAACAGTACAATCTTTCCCTTTAGCGCAGCGCCACGGCTTCCCAACCTCGCTTTGAGTTTGTGAGTAAGAAATAATACCTTGTCGGTCGCTATGCTTTCTCTGCGACAACGGGGGATCTGCTCTTTGCCGAAAATAGTCCTGAGTTCCCTTAGCCAGTGTGGAAGTGACCAGAGGGCTATCCTTATGAATACAGTCCCACCACATGCTAATTCTCTCGCAAAACGAAGACAGAGGATCGTCTTCCCGCTGCTTACTGGCAAGTTAAGGTATAGCGCTTTCTCTGTCTTCGCATTCTCGTTCATGGCAGCGAGAGCGTCGACCTGAATCATAGTGGGTTGGTACTTCCCCCACCGCCTGTCTGAGAGAAGTAATCTCCTAATGACGCGGCTGATACTTGCGATCGTGTGTCTGTCTCTTGTTGAGTAGAGGTAGAGCTCGATCTCCCTCAGAGTTTCCTGTGGAAGGCGTTCCATTTCTGCACGCGATTCCACTGAAGCCGCTTTGTGACTTCTTGCCAAGGGTGGGGAACTGGCAAGGGCACCTGGGTCGCATAAAAAGATGAGAAAGAGAGACCACAACGTGAGCGGAAAGAAAGGAACAGAAGGCCGTAAGATCTTTGACGAGATCCGCGACGGGAAAAGATTCGTCGCCTACGTTCACGAGGACAAGGTGACAATCAACAGCAAGCACTTCGTGACATACAGAGTTACTCTATCAAAATACGAATACACGGAGTCTCCGACTACAGCCACCTCATCTAGCATGTATGGGTCGCGTCAAGTAAGGCAAGAAGAGGGATCCGAAGTCCTCGTGTGGAGGGAAGTGGTCCTTTTCGACAACCTCTCGAGTTCGGAGGGGCAACAAAATGACTTGGACCTCTTCAAACGCACTGTCGATGTCGTGGAGGAGAAAAGGAAACTGACAAATGAGCTCTTTGATACTTAGGGCAGAGTACGCAAGGATGGACGGGTCTCGGGCCAGAAAAGGGAGGAATGTATATCATAATACCTTAACTTAGGATATAACGCTCAGTCGACTGTGCAGTAGACACAAAGTGTGACACTCACACAACAGAACCGCAAATCTCCCTCAAGTATGGAGGGGACCCTTAAAAGCCCGGAAACAGGGTTCGAAGTTTAGGAAGAAAGAGAAAGAACGAATATGAACTCACAACCCCTGAGTTTTGTGACAAATCTGCACGTGCCGAAGCACAGAAGACTGGTCGATGTGTTCGTAAGGCTCAGCAACGCGCGCATAATGGAAATAGGCGACGGACTGGTCAGGGTCACTGTGCCATCCCTTAGCGAGAGGTCCGGAAGCGGCACAGAAGACCCACCTGACGGGCTGGTAGCTGGATTGGCATCTGCGGACTATATACCGCTGAGCTGGGAACACCCGTCTCCCTCTCGGTGGTCGCTGCAGACTCTCACGGCAGCTCTGACAGAAAAGATCGTCGGGCTAAAGCCTACTGATGTTCTAAAGACCCAGGGGAGAAATGGGACAGTCTACTCTCCGCATGTCGGGGGAAAGCCAGTCCGTGTTGACAGGGCAGTCTACGCGGAGATCGTCAATGCGGTCGATCTTAGTGTGGCAGAGGGGAGCATCGCCTATGCTCACCCTCTGGCAACGCTCGCGCTGAAGGAAGTTTTCCCGGGGAAGAAAAGAAGGTACGTTCTAGACGACATACTTCTTGTTGATGTCGACGTCGAACTGGACGACACGATAAGGAGACTTGAAATAGAGGGCTGGTGGCTCGGGCACCGCCACCTAAGCACACACGATCCCACATGCCTAAACTGTAGAGGCGACCGCGAGTTGCTGTCGCACTGGCCGTCGGAGACGAAGAAAGCATGGGAGTTCACTTACTACCGGTTTTCGGCTGGTCTGGAGACTGTGCAGATAAGACTCGGCCCACCCCAGGGGTTGTGGTTCGAGCACACACTACTGAGGATTCACGACGGACGTCTTCCAGTTGTAAGGCTCACGGAGTTCGTAGACTCCGACGCAACAGACATGAGCAGGAAGAGGCTCCAGTTGGCTTCTCTGGTGGCATACGGACGACTTCTGCCTTTCTACAGCGAGCTGCTCCAGGTCCTTGCCGATGACGAGGGCGGTTCGGCTCTTGTGCTGCCTGACCTCACCATCTTGGCCCAGCTAGCAACCTTCGAGCAGGCCGCAAGATTTGTTGTCTTTGTCAGGGAGGAGCTCGCAAGGGTTGATGAAGTGTCAGAGGAAACATACAATACCCTTGAGTCTGCTCTGGCTGGAAAGGGAAAGTGGGACCTGGTGCATAGGGGAAGAAATAGCTATATACGTCTGAGGGATCTCGGGGAGTCGCTTAGGTTCTCCATAGCCGGCACAGACGTCCGGCAAGAGGAAAGAGCCGGCACTGAGCTTCTTGCGTCACTTGGCCTTCTTTTTGGCGGAACAGGGGGAACAGTCATTGTGCCAGAGCTAAGGATTGCAGAGTACCCAGAAAGCATTGTCCTTCTCTCGGACGGCGTGTATCTTCTTGAGATGAGCCGAGAGGGGCTACGTCCAGGAGACATCGACGAACTGAAAGATGCATGGGTGCGCGGTGACCTGCAAGACCCCTGGACTCTTCTGATGTACAGAGAGGGAGAGAGCGCACCCATGCGCCCTGGAATAAGGAGAAGCCTCTTTGAAGACCCATCGGCACCGAAGAGATCTCTGTCGAAGGATGAGACGGACTTTCTTCTTGGTAGGCTGCGGGACTAGCTGAACGTCCGGGAGAAAGTATTAAGTATGTTCTGTTAGCTATATGGTGATCCTAAGCTTTTCCTCCGCCTCTTGGACATTTACAGTCCACCCATCGGCTCATTTTATGCTGCCGATCAACTGTGGCACCCACAGTCACCAATAACCCTATGGGGTGCACATCGCCCTTTCGTGAAGCCCAGACCCTTTCATCTTTGGGCGTTGGACTACTAACCTATGCGTGCTTCTCCCAGAATGCAAGTCGGCGAAAGGTCATAAAAGCGGTTACACTCGGCAGAATCTCATCAAGCCCGACGAGATACTAGCAACTGCAATTATCCCATCCGGCCCGTAACTACTGAAGTACAACACTAAACTACTATGACAAACGAAAGCATCCTATTCTACAAGATAGAGGTCCCCGGGCCCGAAGAGGTTGAGGAAACCGTCATCTTCATTGCTGAAGAGCTCGGTTACGAGAATGTGGTGGCCGTCACCCATGAAGTGTGGGCGAGAGATGCCTACGTTGGGGGATACATCTACATCTCAGACCCACGACTCTTCCACGTTCTCCTTGGCAAGAACCCCGATGGATCCTCGAGACGCCGTACGGTTGCCGTCGACGGAGACGGGGACGACTGGGTTAGCCCCGTCATCTACGAGGAGGATGAGGCGCTCATCGACCACGAGAACATACAAGTCCCCGTTGACGGAGACATAGAGACTGTCAGGTTCGTCCTTCCACGCACAATGGATGTGAGGTCAGGACTCGTCCCAAACATCCTCGAGGGGACCATACCCTCGAGAACTGCCGACGGCGACCTTCTATCAGCCGAGGACATCAAGGACGTGAGGGACACTCTGACAACACACATCAAGCTCATATCAGGCGAGAGGAAGGGAAAGATGAACGGAAAGTCTGTCACTTACCCCATAATCAGCTATCCGAGCAATGACAAGATCGAGGTCTTCTTCGCCGAGAACACTGGTGAGGCATCCCTCGTCTTGAACATGATACTCCTCATTGCCCTTGAGTCACCCGAGGGACCCGTATCCCGCAACCCAGACGAGTTGATCAACATCCGCTTTGGTAACAAGCGCTCCTTCGACAGGTCCAGAGGCGGAAGGGGGAGAGGCGGAAGGGGAAGAGGCGGAAGGGGAAGAGGCGGAAGGGGAAGGGGCGGAAGGGGAAGAGGCGGAAGCGGAAGAGGTGGAAGCGGAAGAGGTGGAAGCGAAGGCGGATGGGGAAGGAGATAGGAAACAAAACCAATGCTGTGTAACACATAGCAACTCTAAGCTCTAGTTTCTGACCTGGCACCTGTCCTTGTTAGTGCAAGTCGCAAGGAGATAGGAAAACAACCCATGCCGTGTAACACATAGCAACTCTAAGCTCTAGTTTCTGACCTGGCACCTGTCCTTGTTAGTGCAAGTCGCAAGGAGATAGGAAAACAAAACCAATGCTGTGTAACACATAGCAACTCTAAGCTCGACACTCTGACTGGCGCCAGTCAAACTGTAAGTGGCAAGGTGATAGGAAAACAACCAAATGCTGTGTGCGACATAGCAACTCTAAGCTCGAGACTCTGATATTGGCGTCTTAGTCTCCGCAAGGCGGGTGCGCGGCGTCGGAGCGGCTGTCTTTTGTCTCCTTGAACCACAGAGAGCTCACGGTCAGCTCTCTTAGTTCTTCTCTCACTTTCATCTCCTCGCCCACCTGTGTTCTGATGTCGTTGGCGGTCTGTGTTGTTCTTGTGCCGAAGGTGAGCTGAATGCTTTCTCGATGCCGGAGTCTGGTTGTGTAGTGTTCATAGAAGCTAGCAGACTTCCTCCGCCATGTCCCATCCCTCGCCAACACCTGTTTCTCCAGAGCAGTGGTGCACGCTCCTTCTGCATCATTGAGCTGGAAAGCCTCTCTGAACACTGCCAAGCGGAACACAAAGTGGCCAAAGATGTGTATCATGCCGGATAGATGCCCCAAGTACGAGTTGAAGGCGGGTCCGGTCCCGTCACCGTCTTTTTGGGCTGCGTCTGCTTCCGCAGAAGGGCGATCGTTTATCTCCATGATCTTTGTGAGTGAGGCGTAGCGCAGTTCGAGGTCGCCCAGGATGCCAGCGACCATCTCATAGACGTCGAGGCTTATGTCCTCACCCCGCGAGACATAGAGTATCAGCTTTCTCAGGAAGTCGTCCACGGTGGAATGGGCGTCCTTCGCCTCGTTGACAGCGATGAACAGCACGATTACTGGGTCTGGGCTTTCCTGGCCCGATACGATGTGCGCGATGGACCGCTTGAACTGGTAGATCTTGTTCTCCTCGGGTGATCTTTTCCTGTTCCTGAACTCGAAGAAGTAGCAGTTGTCGTTGTCGATCACATACTTCCAGTAGGAGTCTGGGATCTCTCTGTTCGTGGACAGGAATGTTTTCATGCACACAGGGGCGCTTTCGTCATCTGCTCTCGCCGCGATAGCAGACGCTGCTCTCCTCACGGACCCGTCGAAGAAGTCGTGGAAGCGGGAGTTCAGTATCTCCATGTCGTGGTAGACAAGTCGGTTCACCTTCAGGAAGTCGCTGACCTCATTGAGCGGTGCGCCGAGCTTTCTTACGATCTCCCGGGGCTCCATAGTTGCAAAAGCGTCGGTGATGTCTGTAAAGAGGTTGACAGTGTTCATGAACTGCTTCTTCGGGCGCTTCTTGGCCATCTTGCTGGCCTTGTCAAGCTCGCTCATCCCGATGAGTGATGACAGTTGGCTGAAAAGGCTCCTCTCCGGCATTATCGGGCTCGATTGTGACCTTCTGCGTGTGTGTACTCTCCTCGGGCCCGTCTTCTCGCCGTTTTTCTTCTCCTCGGCCACCCTGCGCACCCTTGGCGCCATGTCCCGCCTTGTTCTTATGGATGCCAGAACGGCATTCGGCTCGGGTGGTGGAGTCTGTAAGCTCATCCCCGGCTTCATTTTAAGCCTCTCTTATTCTTCTGGGTGCCGGGGCGGAGAGATGGCCGCTTGGTCTGGTCAAGAAAAATACTCTGGAAAGGGATTGCCGGGAAGGGCCACTCAGAAATGAACGGCCTTCTCGACTCAAACCCCAAGCGCTTCGTACTCTTCCCCATCGTGCACAAGGAGATCTGGGAGATGTACAAGAAGCATTTGGCGTGCTTCTGGACGGCAGAGGAGATCGACCTCGAAGCAGACACAAGAGACTGGGCGAAGCTGAACGACAACGAGAAGCTCTACATCGAGACCGTGCTTGGATTCTTTGCCGCGGCAGACGGAATAGTGCTTGAAAATATCTCAGGTCGCTTCCTTGTCGAGGTGCAGATTCCAGAGGCAAGATGCTTCTACGCATTCCAGGGGGCCATGGAGAACATTCACTCCGAGACATACTCGCTCCTGATAGACCATTTCGTCAAGGACCCGAAGAGAAAAGACTCGCTGCTGAACGCCATTGACACCATCCCGACTGTGGGGAAGAAGGCGGCGTGGGCGACGCGGTGGATGCAGAGTGGTGCTGGGGAAGGTACAGTAGAAGGTGCGGGTGCGGGTGCCTCCTTCGCGGAAAGGCTTGTTGCGTTCGCGGTGGTCGAGGGCATCTTCTTCTCTGGGTCCTTCTGTGCCATCTTCTGGTTCAAGAAGAGGGGCCTTCTTCCGGGGCTGACGTTCTCCAACGAGCTGATCTCGAGAGACGAGGGGCTGCACACTGACTTCGCCTGCCTTCTTTACAGCCAGTACCTCGAACCGCTCACAGAGGAGAGAGTGCACGAGATTGTGGATGAGGCGGTTGTCATAGAGCGCAATTTCACGACCGAGGCGCTTCCAGTCAGCCTTATCGGCATGAACAGCGCTCTTATGTCGCAGTACATAGAATTCTGTGCTGACAGACTCTTGGTCTCGCTGGGACACGGGAAGCTGTACGGGGCCACCAATCCCTTCGACTGGATGGAGCTGATTAGCCTCGAGGGCAAGACGAACTTCTTCGAGCGCAGGGTGGCGGAATACCAGAAGGCGGGTGTTGTGGAGGAAGAGGCCAACGTCTTCTGCATGGATGCGGACTTCTAGCCGGATGAAATATACTTATACACTATAAGTACTGCTTCCCTGATGGCTGTTCGAGCGCATGTGGTTTCCCTTGGATGGGTGGCATGCGTCACTGTTCAGTTCAGAGATACTTTAGGTCATCCAGGAGTATGTAAGACGTAGTGGTGGCAAAGGATGGACACAAGGATGTTAGGAGTGCTTATTTTTTCCAAAACCTATAGATTCGTCCCAAAAACGGTTAGATGGGTACAACACCCACCAAATGAACAGCATCGACTTCCTCGTCACTCACGAACTTGACCCATCAATAAGTATTACATGCCGAATCTTGACCACCCATTCCTTCGGTGTTATATTCGAAGCAATAGAAGGTAGGCACCCAGATGTGTACCGCGGTACGTCATCAAGCTTATACGGGATCATGTACGATGGTGATGCGGTATGTCACTCACTTAGCCCCTCCGACTACCTCCTCCCTGCTGGAATCACCAGAAACTTACACATTGGAAAGGTTAGAGGTGCACTTTAAGGTGATTGACTTCCTCATGTGAAACAACTACTGTCTATAAGACAGTATCCTCTTCCTCGGCTTACACCCACACAAGTAACGAAAACGGTTGGGTTTCTCTCCTCTTGCAGAAATAGATCAAGGAGCAAAAGAGACCACACTACTAGATGAACATCAGCGACCTCGTGGGCGATTGTCTGAAGGAGATCAGTGAACGCCTTCTTCCAGTCGATTGGCTTGCTTTTTCTTGGGCAACTTGGCATTTTTACGAACCGACCGAAGACGAAAGAACGCTTAGAAAGGAAGCTCAACATGGACTACCGTGGTGTACAATCAATAGGCGTTCATCGGCTGCGTTACATTTGCTACAATTCCAAACTGACGCCAGATCTTCTACCAACACTATGCTTTTGGCTGCTGCCCACGACAACGTAGATGTAATAGAATGGCTATCGAGTAATCGCCCGGAAGTCAAAGTCTCGTTAGCTTACGCTGCCTTAATCGCAGTGGAACATAATAGCGACGGCTGTTCCACTTACCTAATTCCACTGTTGGACGTCCAACGTCGGTATCACTGTTCATCCATGATAAATTATGGCAAGTTGAAGTTTGGGCCATCCGGTGCAGTTACATTAAGCCAATATGCAACCTATAAGAGCTATAGTGGCGTAAGACGGTTCAGTAAACGGCTATACGACATGATACTCCGCGCTAAACACCAGACAAGCGAATAGTCCTTTTTTTCTCCCTGCTTCATCCCCGCTGAACCCGCGAGAAGGTTAGGCAAGAACAGAGATATACTTAAGGGTGATTTACCCTCGTGTGGCACAACTACTGTCTTATAGACAGTATTCTCTTCCTCATCATCTTCTCACACGGGCGAACGAAACCGATTGGGTTGGTATCTCTTGCAGAAACACAGATACAATGACACACACCATTGACATGCAACGACCCAACCTCCACTACCTCGTCGGTATGCTCCCACAAGAGGACCGAGACAGCATATTGGTCAAGATGAAGTGTGGTGGGACCATTGAAGAGATCGTAAGCGCGATAGTCGATGCTCCGGAAGGCCTGAGCGCGATATCGGATACGGTATTGGTAAGTCATGATATCTTCTGGATGTCACTTGTAGAAGCAATTCATCCACCATTCTACAACTGCGCGAGAGCTATTGACCTCCCATGTCCCGAAAAGAGCGACCACAGGAGCACATCTGTGTGGAGGGACCTTTATAATGAGATCAGAGCTATCCTTGATGATCGTCCCGCTCTTCTGGTTCTCGATTCGGCCATATCTTCTCTGGAGGTTGTCAATCTTGTCTACTTGGCGAATTACAGGCTGGTGACCCACACTCTCTGTCAAAAAGAGTTGGCGATCTCGAAGCTCGATGTGGACGGTTATTTTCCTATCATACCTTGGTGCATCAAGACAGCATCGCCAGTATGTTTGGGGCTGGACCTGAGCAAGGATCAGAAGTGGCTGCTCTTCCTTTCCTCGATGAGGCTTGGCAGAATGCCCATTGTGAGGGCTCTCTTGGATGAGAAGGAGTTCGGAAGTATGAGTGGATCCTGGCGGATCTTTGATGCAGCATCTCTTTCGCCCTACGAAGGGGCAATGGAGCTCGCGTTGGGCTTCGTTACCTCTTCAAAGGATGAAATAACTGAACTGCTTGGTAATTTAGTCCGTAGAGCCAAAGAAATACATGCTTTTGGTGCAGGAAGCTCAGTCCGTAGAAACAATGCAATCCGTTCTTTTGGTGGAAGCGTAGAACGCTCCTTTGGACGAGGTGTAGAAGGTTCAGAGCGCCTGAACTCGATACCGCATCCTGTCGCTGTTGTGCGCGCCCTAGTGATGGATGGAAGAGCCGACATCTCCGGCTATGACAATTTTCTGCTTGTGTGGGCTTCGGAGAAAGGCCACAAAGGGTTGGTGGCTCTAATCCTCGCAGCTCCTGGCTTCGTCCCATCCGAAAGAAGCGGTGATGCATTGAGATACGCTGCCTCTTCTGGTCACGAAGAGGTTGTTACGCTTCTTCTTTCTCATGAGAGTGTCACAGTAAAGATGAAGCAAGTTGCGGCCAAGGCTGCAGTTCTTACTGACTGTCATGCTACCGTGCAGCTTTTCCTCTCAATTGGTGCAGTTCACCCATACTTCGTACTTAGTGCCTGCTGCTTCTACGGTCGAAAAGAGCTGCTAGACGTCGTTCTTGCTAAAATTAAGACGAGAAGCGGCGAACTGAGACCCTATGCCCCCTGGATGCATAATATCTTTATCTGGGACGCTGAACCGCACCCGACCTGTGCAAGAAGTGTGGTTTCAGCTCTGTCTCTTGATCTGATAAAGGGAGAGAGTGTCCTGGTAGGATTGATTGAAGGATTCAAGCTCTATCAGACAAATGAGTTAAACAGAGAAGAGGGGATGAAGTGTCTCCTGCATGAAATCGGGATTTCCACAACTTCCGCCCACACAACAGTGCAAATTCAAGAGTACGGCGTCTGCATACACTTAGCGTGCGAAATGTACTACAGAAAGGTATTGGACGTTCTGCTTGATTATGGGACTGCTATGGACTTGGAAATCCCGGAGTTAACGATAGATAGGTGTATGGAGCGTGCTATCGAGAACACCCATCTGTCTATAATAGAAGCCATTCTGAAGTCCTGCAAGCCCACCCCCAGGGCGCATGGGAGATGGATAAGCAGTCCTCGCCCACACAGCGCCTTTAGCATTCGCATTCTGGAGATGTTACTCAGCAAAGACGGAGGAGCTTCTCTACCAGAGGCAACCACAGCATGTGTAGTGGCTGTCATAAATGAAGATACTGAGGTGTTGAGGGCGTTCATGGGACATGCAGACTTTGACATCAGTGCTGATGATTCTCTTCTTCTGAGAATGGCGCTCTCCCAGAGAAAGCACAGAACGCTCAGACTCATTCTTTCTGACACGGGAGCGGCGAACGGGATGGACGATGGAGGAATCGAGAACCTCTTCGCTAGTATTCTTCGAATCAACGACAATGAACTGCTGGAACTGGCACTTGCCCAGGATCTTGTGAAGAGTGAGAGGCTCAAGGACGAGACGCTTGAAAAGATAGCAGAGATGGTAAAGTAGGTTAAGACCCTGTTTATTCCTTCTTGAGGAATGAAAAGGTAGATGAGTGTCTGTGAGACACTTTTTGGTATTCTAGGAAAGAAATGGGGCTCAGAGCATAAGCGCATTGAGCTTTTCGTGGGTTCCTGCCCCAGTTTCTTGTCGATCCACTCTCTCGGCCGTCCTTCTCCATGCCCACCACCGAGGAAAGAGGCCTCTTGTCGCTTGGCGGGTACAACAAGGACTTGTTAACACTTGCGAGCTTCATCGAAGAGCGTTGCTATATTTCAATGTCTCAACCCATAGTAGGTTAAGACCATAGTATCATTTCTCCAAAAACGATGGTGTTAAGGATAAGAAAGAAAACACCCCTTCTGCAATGACTTCATCTACAAAGAGTACCCCCGTCAGTGTCGCTTCTCTTCTGCTCGATCATAAAGACCTATATATGAACATCAGATCTCTAGAGACCTATGTACTCCAAAGACATATGCGCATCTGGAACGAACGCATTTCAGATAATTTTCCTTCGTTTTTCAGCTCGGTATATCCTTCTTTGACACACTACATCATCAGCATAGCTAACGGGGATCTCTGGAGCAACAGAAAGGTCCTGTCTGTTGCTGTGCTCCTCAACCACATCACATGCAAGAGTTTCGAATCCAGAAAAGAAACCTTCGAAGTCGTCGAAGAGTATGTAACCGAAAAGAAACACACTCTCTACAACCAGCACCTCATTAAGGCGCTAATGCATGAAGTCAGTGTTGAAGAGCCGGGAAAGTACAACATACCAAGTAAAATGACCGGGGGAGTGTCATTCCGCCGTATAACACCTCTTCTCTTGAGCCGGGAGAGCTTTCAGAGAGTGGGTTGGGCTTTCGGCGCTAATCCAACCATTACAGAAACAACCGTTCACATTTGTATTCCTGTGATCACTCAACATGTTCCCGACTTTACAGAACCCTTCTTTATGGCGAAATTGGGATTGAGTTTCGACGCTGTATGGCCAAATGGCCACGCAAACTACCTTCTCTTTGATCGCGAGGTGGGTACTTGGGTTATATTTGAACCTCACGGAATCACGAGAAAATATGGAAGAGTCATTGATGCTTTCGCGGGGGCGTTCACAGGAGATCTGCTGACGCCTAAAGACTATAGCACTCTTCCCGGTGTCCAATCTACGTTTGACGGTGAATACTGCGTGCTCTATGGGTTGATGATGGTTGAGGAGTACATAGATATCAGAGGAAGTGGGACACCTATGAGAGAATCTCTTCATCTGATGGAAGAGAGGCTTCTGGACAAGAATTACGTCCACCAAAAGCTGACAGCGTACATACTCGGAATGTAGATCATGCTCTGTGCAGATACGCCTTTCATGAGGGGTGTCATACCATTCGTGTGTCATATATGACACACCTCGTTGTCTATAATAGGATGCACTTACCATAAAGCAGGTTTTTGGAGACACTTGGCTGTTCCTTGGTCAACAATCAAGTTGTGAGAGATTATTAACTCCTCTGCTCTGCAGCTCATCCTCGCAATGACAGCGAAGGGCTGTCAGATATGATAAAGTAGGTGAAGACCCTGATCATTCCACAAGAAGGAATGAATGGGTAGATGAGTGTCCGTGAGACACTTTTTCGTATTCTAGGAAAGAAATGGGGACTTCTCTGTACCCTAAGGCTCCCTTGGGATCCCAGACAAAAGGAGTACTTTCAAGAGTTTGGTGAGCAGTTCGGAGCTTGCGCACTGGAAGCAAGAAACCGATTGTACTCCTCCACTTCACAGAAATAGTACAATGACCGAAGTAGTTAACATGCAACGCTCAACATTCAATTATCTGATTGGCAATCTCACGGAAGACGCCAGGGAACACATTGCCAGAGATCTGGGGTGTGGGTGTTCCATCGACGACCTTGCACATGCGATTGTTAGCACAGCAGAAGGCCTGGAGGCGATATCGGAGACTACGTTGGTAAGTCATGACATATTCTGGATTTCGCTCATAGAGGTCATGCACCCATCTTTCTACGACTGTGCGAAGGCTGTCGCGCTTCCATGTCCCAATAAGAGCTACCTAAGAAGCACATCGGCATGGAGGGATCTACACGGCGAGCTTAGGATCCTTCTCGGGGATGATGACGCTCTGAAAACTCTCGAAGAAGTGCTATCGTCATCCGGTGAGGCTGAACTCGATCACTTGGCGAACTATGAGCTAGTTCTTCACTCACTCTGTCAACACGAGCTTTCATCTGTGAACAATCAGGCCCAAGCCTACGGAAAGAGTGGCTGCAATGGTGACTGCGGTCTTTGGTGTTGCAGTGGTGACCCCGAAATGAGTGACCTTCTAAGCACGTCTGTCGTCTCTTGGTGCATCCGGTCAGCTTCTCCCGTCTGCATGGGGCTGAAGCTGACGAAAGCCCAAAAATGGGAGCTCTTTGTGTCCTCAACGAAGCTTGGAAGAACACCTATTGTGGGTGCTCTTTCCCACGACAAAGAGATCAAGAGTATGCTTGGTACAAGCAATTGCAAAGCGCTTTTTGACGCAGTGGCCCACTCACCGAACGAGGAGGCGATGAAGGTCGCATTGGGGATAATTCCCTCTGATGGCAAAGACCTGACCGAGATGCTTTGTCTTCTGATTATGTTGAGCGGGGATAGAACCCGAATTTACTCAACAATAGATGGAAGAGACGACATACCGATAGCTAGGTTCATGGAGCAGTTGCGTAAAATTATCGAATACAAAGAGACGAACCTGGACTCACTCGCACACCCTATCGCAACGATAAGCGCGATTGTCAAAGACGGAAGAGCCAATATCTCTACTTATGAGGATTCAGTGCTGATATGGGCAGTCAGGGGCGCGCATGTGGACCTTGTCTCTCTTATCCTCGCAGATCCTGACTTCGTTCCGTCTCAGGGAAGCGGCGAGGCATTGGTACATGCCACTGTTCTCGGCCATGAGGAGGTCACCAGGCTACTCCTGTCTCGCGGAAGAATCCAGGGGGCGTATTCAGTGTATTTGGGTATAGCGGTTCTGGCAGCCGCCCTCTACAATCATCTCCCCATCGTAAAGCTTTTCCTATCGACCGGCACAGTCCACCCGTACGTTATGCTATCTGTCTGCTGTTCCTGGGGCAGTGAAGAGATTCTGCATGATATTATTGCCGACATTAGGGGTGGCCGAATCGATGTGGCGCCTCACGAGCTGTGGATGAACAGACTGTTCATCTGGTACACAGAGCCGCACCCGCTCTGTGCAAAAAGAGTGATTTCAGAGCTGTCTCTTGATCTGAGAAAAGATGGCAACATTCTTGCAAGGGTCATGGCGGGCTTTATGTCTGCCAAAGTCAATGAGTCAAATAGTGAAGCAGGAGTCAAGTGTCTGCTTGAAGAAATGAGTCTTTCGCCCGGTGGGGGCCTGACACGCGCAGAGTACGGCAGAGCCCTTTCTTTTGCATGTAAATCAGGTCTTAATGACATTTTGGAGGTTCTGCTTGAATATGGGACCACCGAGGGCCTGACGATTCCCGAGTCAGTTCTTAACAGCTGTTTGGAGCGCGCAATATCCTGTGATGACGCGTGGGCGACTGATTGCTTTCTAGGAGCTGCAACACCCACCCCCAAGGCCCATGGGAGGTATTTAAGCTCAACTCTCAGCTGCGAAGGTCTATTTAATAGCAATTTACTTCGTGCGTTGCTCAGACATCACAATGCTGGTGCTTTACCGGAGGCCATGATGTTATGTGTCAATGCTGTTGGGATGAATGATACAAACGCTGTAAGCGCGTTTATAAGCTGCAAAAGCTTCCCTACGGGTGCCGAGAACTCTCTCGTCCTGCGGATGGCGCTGTCACGCATTGCAACAAGTCCAAAGATACTCGGGCTCATTCTTGCAGACAGCACCGCAGCAGATGGAATGGACGATGGTGGAATCGAGAGCCTCTTGGATTGCATCTTTCGGTCGGGTTACAATGAACTGCTCGAACTGGCGATTATCCAGGATGGGGTTAAGGGCGAGAGGCTCAAGAGCGAAACACTGCAAAGGATGGCAAAAGAACTGAACTGGCATAACACAGGTGAGACATCGACACACGGTCCTTTATTGCTGACAAGCTTCCAGGAGGAGAAGGAAAGGCTGAGAGTCAAGCTACTAGGACGATTATGAGGATACTCCCCGAAGGTGCGGAGCTTGGGCAGTAGCGGCGGTGTTAGGAGGTGTTGACAGATCAACCAAAAAGTGTCTGAAAGACACTCGCAAGACTCGTTAAACTCCACAGGCCGTATCAGCATCACTCTAAGGATGTGCGCTGTCAATATCATCCTTATTGTCCTTCATCTCCTAACACACCACCATGTCTTCCATTTTGCTTCTTTTCTTTTCTCACCCAGACACAAACAAAGAGTGCTCCGGAAAGTGATGGTCTGTCCTTGGCTCGCAGAAAAAGACATGACCCAGGTTACTAACATGCAACGACCTATACTCGAGTACCTCGTCGGCATTCTCACAGAAGAAGCAAGAGAGAGCGTCTCTCGCGACTTGAAGTGTGACAAAGGCGTCAAAGGCCTAACATACGCGATACTCAATACTCCAGAAGGCCTGGTGGCAATATCGAAGACTGTCTTGGTGAGTCACGATTTTTTCTGGATGCTGCTCATTGAAGCCGCTCATCCGTCTTTCTACGACTGTGCGAAAGCTATCGATCTTCCGTGTCCCGAGAAGAGCAATCACAGGGGCACTTCTTCGTGGATGGACCTGTATACCGAGCTCAGAGTTCTTCTTAGTGATGATGGCGCGCTAAAGGCACTCGAAGCAGTGCTTTCATCATCTGATGAGGTTGAGCTCGATCATTTAGCGAACTATAGACTGGTCATCCACGTTCTCTGCAAAAGAGAGCTAGCAT
>SDBT01007960.1_pt1 | contig 17383 bp, 14 predicted proteins | sample 2277101 | NCBI WGS metagenome assembly SDBT01 (sample SAMN10404973, study PRJNA504765) | marine sediment metagenome | isolation source: marine sediment core GS10_PC15, 103 cmbsf | place: Arctic Ocean: Southern Knipovich Ridge | collected 2010
GTGCTCATCCAAAGATTAATGGTGAAAATGCCGCTCGCGCTCAAAGCGCACGTACTTTCGATCCAGCCTTAAATTCGGTCAGTGGTATTGTAAAGGATGCCAATGATGCTTACTCTGGTCGTCCGAGCTATCACCAGGCGGCTAATGGTACTAACGGATTGTATGGTTTGGGTTATGCTGGTCTTAATCCCACAGACTGGATGTCTCTTGAGACGGGGCTTCGCCAAGTAGAATTCAGAAGTAACATGCCACACACCAAATTTTATGATACCATTGAAGGCGCAAACCGATCCGCATGGCTTAGCCAAAAGGCCGGGACTCCCGGCGCTGCGTGCGCGCTTTACAACGGTCCAGATGCTTATGTAAATACCCCATACCAAAGCAATCAGCAAGGACAACCACTAACCTCAGTTGATCACAAAAAATACATGAGTGCATTGTACAATGAGTATCGCAAGGATAACCCCTACTACTAAGCACACTACCTCTTTAGAAAAGTAGATCAAAACTACTTTTTAGAAAAGTAGATCAAAACTACTTTTTAGAAAAGTAGATCAAAATTATCTTTAATCTCAAATTAAAGATAAATTAAAGCTCAATTACCCGCTTTGCTGCAAGTTTCTTATCCTCGCGACGATCACAAAACCAAAATAAGCCGCCCCCAACTGCAATAAGCAGTAGTATAACTCCAAACGGTATTCCAAGACCAAAACCAATTGCTCTGCCATTAGCTTTAGCTACCTCATTCTTATACTCACAAGGATATGTACAAGATATGCGCGCGCATTCCCGGGTGATTAACGCAATATTATCATCATCCATCTCAAATTCTCCCAGACATGTTCCCAACTTCTCCAAGCATGTACATCTTTCCTCAGTGTTGTTTAATTGTAAAGAGTTTGTACAGATTAAATAGTTTAACTTACAATCAAGATGCAATGTTGTGGTGGCAAAACATTGACCGATTGTGATAAGTAAAATGATGCTAATAATGTACATTGTTTTGGAATATTTTTGAGCAAAAGTTTACAAAATCAATTTTGCGGGGACGTGCTGTCCCACACTTGTCACATATTACGATTAAATCTACTTTAAAGTAGAAGGACGGCCCCGAAGCTCGCTCCCACAAAAATTGTTCATTTTTGTAGTTCACCTCTGACTTGCATCAGAGCTTTACCCAGTAGGTTTTGTCCCCACCTTGCCTTGTTACTCAACGCATTATTAACTGAATAACCGATTCCCCAAATCCTGTCGTAACTCGCTGCCTCAACAATACGGCCATTTTTGGTCCCCAGTAGTATCGAGGCTACCTTTTCATCTTGTGTAAACTTTGCGTAAACTGCTTCGTACACAATCTGGTACCTCTTTTCAGCCCAGACTTTATCGTTATAGTTTTTGACTTGTCTACCAAGCTTTTTCATCTCGCCAGGATGACTCGCTGCTAAAATTTTGTCTGCAGTTGTAACGTCGCCAAAGATTAACGCTTTTTGGTGCATCATTTCTTGTTCAACACAAGAATAAGTGTACCTGTTATGAACGTACTTACTCAGATACCAATTAGAGAAGACCCATACTGGATAAGCTTCGGTAGGGTATCTACTAAAGTCATGAGAGCAAAAAAAGTAGATTGACATTCTTTTATTTTATCCGAGGCTGGATAAAGTAAGATCAATTTTCTACTTTAAGATATAGTTACAATGTAGCACATAGAAATGGTACGAAAAGAACCCAATACATTGGCAAAAAATTAATGTTGTTTGAAATCGAGCAACAAATAGATGGGGATATCCCCACAAATTAATTTGTGCTTTGCTCGCACAAATTAAATTTATTGATATATAACCGTAGTCTCCTCGCCACCAAAACCGAGATCACCCAAATATTGCTGAGCAACAGAGCAAGCGTAAATTTGTTGTACCAAAGGTCGTACGTAAGCTTTTACTTCTGCCAATTTGCAATCATATACTTCTTTTACTTCATCCCGGTTTTCATCAACCCATTCTAATGTGTTTGATAGTATCTGTTCCATATGTTCACCATCACTATCTGATACTCCTTGCATTTTGCTTACAGTATTACGCATTTGGTATACATAGCCCTCTAAACTATTACGAGCCATGATCCGATCACGGTTTTCCTGATCTTGATGGCGATACTCTTCTGCTTCTTGAATCATACGGTCAATCTCTTCAACTGTTAGCCTTCCCTTATCATTTGTGATCGTAATATGACTATTTTTACCAGAGTTGTTTTCAATCGCAACCACATTTAAGATTCCGTTTGCATCCAAATCAAAGATCACCTCTACTTTGGGGATGCCTCGTGGTAAAAGTGGAATATCTGTAAGATCAAATCTACCGAGGATATTATTGTCCCGAGTTAAACTACGTTCACCTTCAAATACCTGAATCGTTACTGCTGGTTGATTATCAGCATAAGTAGAGAATGTCTGAGACTTTTTGGTCGGGATAGTTGTATTCCGAGGGATTAACACTGTCATAACACCTCCAGATGTTTCAAGGCCCAAAGAAAGAGGCGCAACATCCAATAATACCATATCTCGGGTTTTGTTGCTATCGTTGCCGCTAAGAACTGCTGCGTATACAGCAGCACCATAAGCAATTGCCTCGTCAGGATTTATGCTCTTATTTAACTCCTTTTCAAAGTATTCCGACAACATTTTTTGAATTTTTGGGATCCGTGTTGAGCCACCAACAAGAATGATTTCGTTAATTTTGGCTTTGTTTATCTCTGCGTCCGTAAGTACTTGTTCTAATGGTAGGAAACATTGTTGGAATACCTCTGAGCATAGGGATTCAAAACGGGCTCGTGATATAGTACTATTGAAATCTACCCCCCTGTATAACGAATCAATATCTATCTCAGTATTGAGAGCGGTGCTCAGGGTTATCTTGGCTTTTTCACAAGCGATCCGTAGACGACGGAGGCTTTTAGGAGATTTTGCGAGGTTCATTTTGTGTTTGCGCTTAAACTCTGCCACAAAGTGATCCACTAATATGTTATCCAAGTCACCTCCTCCAAGATGTGTATTTCCTGAGGTAGCCTGTACCTCAAAAACCCCATCAATCAAGTTTAATAGACTAATATCCAACGTTCCTCCACCGAAATCAAAAATAAGTACAGTCAGCTCCCGCAAACCACGCTTATCTAAGCCGTAGGCAATGGCTGCAGCAGTTGGTTCATTAATAATGCGCAAAACATTAAATCCTGCAATTACACCTGCGTCTTTCGTCGCTTGTCGTTGTGAATCATTGAAATACGCTGGGACAGTGATAACCGCATCAACAATAGATTCACCAAGAAAATTCTCTGCAATATCTTTCATCTTTCCAAGCACCATACTTGAAATCTCCTCTGGAGTAAAAAGTTTCTTCTTTTCTAAATGTTGCGCGGAGATTACTGGTTTACCTCCTTTATTTAAAACCTTGAATGGCCAATGGCGCATATCTTCCTCGACTGTTTTGTCACCGTATCGGCGTCCAATTAACCGTTTCGTATCGAAAATGGTGTTCTTGGGATTTGAGATAATCTGGTTTTTGGCAGCATCTCCAATTAGCCGTTCCTTGTCAGTAAAGGCTACAAAGCTCGGGGTTGTGCGATTTCCTTGATCATTGGCGATGATCTCCACACGCTCATTTTGCCATATGCCGACGACCGAATTAGTTGTACCTAAATCTATACCTATACATGGTTTCATAATTATTAATTGAATCAGTTCTTTTAAAACTAATTCAATTTTTCTGCTTTGCGCTACTTCTTAACAAGAAGTAGATCAAGAAAGGCAGGCGCATGCGCCTGCCTCTTTTCGTTCTACCTTTTTCTAAAAGGTAGGAAGCAGACCACGCTGGCACCTGCATACTTACCTTTTTAATCTATTTTAAGAAAAGAGTATTCAATTTTCTCTCGAACTTATATACTAAACTTGTACTATGTTTTGAAGAAGACATTACAATAGCTGAATATCATGTATTTTAACAGGTATGCTTGGTATACCATATCTATTTGCAAATAATTGTAATTTTTCAGGTATATTAGTGTGCTGTTCACTGCATAATTGTTCCCATTCTTCATAACTTGATAACAAGTTTAATATATATTTTAGAACATAATGTCTGTTTTCCCATTCGCTCCAATTAGTTACCATATCGTCAATATTTATATTCTCAGTATTGAGAGATATGGACCTTACATTATGTTTATTTAAAAATAAATTAAAATTACTACAGATATTTGGTGTATCTTTGTAGAATTTTCTAAAACTATACGACAAGTCTTTAAATATGCATTTACTATCCTTATTATCACTATCATAGCCTTTAGTCTCCTCGTATTTTATTAATATCGTCACAAGCACATTTGTAATGTATTCGTGTATTAAATTATCATAAACTACAGTTGTTTTACTATCGGATCCTCCTAACATTCGCCATGTTTTCTCTCTTCGATCAATTATTAGTTTATCGATATTAAAATAAGTAGCTAATCCATCTACATCTTTCTCTACAATACCGCAAAAGAAAGATTCTACGTTTATTTCATAACGATTATTAGTAATTTTCTTGATCCTATTCAGCTCTACCTCTGAAATTAAATTTATATTATCACTTTCCAACATGTATATATACATATTTAATACACCCAATATAGTGTCAATAATACAACTCATTGGAGTCGCGAAAGTTGTGTAGTCGCCATCATCTTTAACTCTGCAACCAAAATTGTGTTTTTGGGGATGAAACGGTTCATTTTTCAAAATTAACACCAATTCCTTCAACATTGATAAATATTCCGTGGCAGTTATCTCATGTTTGTAATGTGTGAGTGAGTTATGTTGTGCGATATATAGTTCGGTATTTGCGCTAAACTCGGATTTGCAAACAGTGTATGTTATTTTTGTGGATTTTGCATTCCACCTACGTATGCTAAAGTTAGATATTAAACAGAGAAATTTTTTATATGTTAAGGTTAATTGTTCACCCCCGTTTGTTATATATTGTTTTGGTATCATACCAAATACAGGACATATGGTTTTTAAATATATTCTTGATGTGAGGGGCATCATGATAATTATTATTGCCTAATGATAATCAATAATCAATTTCCCCCGTTCGTCTATCCAAACAATTTGTTTTCTTGATGGTTTACTCTGATAAAAGTTGTGCATTTTGATAGATCCTTTAGACACCTAGCTCCCGTATATGTACAACAACTACGAAGTCCACCAAGCATATTTTGAATAGTATCATTTACCGGTCCTTTACATGGAATTTCAACGTTCTTTCCTTCACATCCTCTATACTCAGCAACACCTCCATGGTGTTTCTCCATTGCAGTTTTAGAAGACATACCATAATAACTCTTGTATTTTAGCCCATCTCTTTCTATCAATTCTCCGGGACACTCTTCGTGTCCTGCAAATAAGGATCCACTCATCACGAAATCAGAACCGGCTGCAAACGCTTTACACAGATCGCCTATATTATTCATTCCCCCGTCTGCAACAATACCAGTACCTACACCATGAGATGCATCTGCACATGTCATGATTGAGCTGAGTTGTGGCATACCAACGCCTGTCATTAATCTGGTAGTACAAGAAGACCCATTACCAATTCCTATTTTACACAAATCAAGACCACCATTAATGGAAAGTTCCTCCACCATTTCGCGAGTACAGACATTGCCTCCAATGAGAATAATTTCTGGGTAGGCTTCGCGATATTTACGTACTGTCTCTACAAAGCGCTGCGTGTACCCATTGGCAACGTCAATACATAGAAATTTGGGATTAATGCGATCAATAATTTTGGCGGTTTTTTCCCAATCATCATCTTTGATTCCTGTTGAGATTGAGTAGTATTCTCTATCAAGATCCAGTGGATAGTCATTTACATCATAAAATTTATGAAAACAAGTGATCATATGATATTTTTTAAGAACATTATACAGTTTAAAACTGTATACGCTAGACATATTTGAGGAGATGATAGGAAGGCCCTTCCATTTTTGTTTAGAGTGTTTGAAATAAAATTCTCGTTCAAGTTCTACATCTGATCTTGAAGATAAAGTAGATCTCTTTGGTCGAATCAACACATCCTGAAAGTCCAGTTTAATATCTGGTTCAATCTTCATTACTTTTTAAAAGTTAATGTTTAAATTGTATTTTTCTTGGATGTCTGTAAAAAGGGTCCACACTAATATATATATATATATATATATATCAAACAAACAGCTTTATGGTCGTTTCCGGTACTCCATCCGCAGCAAGTTGTTGTCCAATATAATAGAGTCTCCGAAAATGTAGTGTGTCCTCAGTAGGTTTTTTACCGGGTTTATACCCATCGAGGAAAGAAACATTGCGTTTAAAATCAAAATATCCAAGTACTATAATGTCTAACGATCGCGAGGTGACTTCTTCCCATGAATCATATTCTTCAATCCAAGAGCCGCGTATTTTGCATTTTTCTTTATATGTATAGAGTGTATCTTCGAGAATGCAATAAGAGCAAATGTAATAATGATATGAGATAGGAAAAGCAGATATTTTACGATGCTTTTCGCATACAGGAATATAATCATAACCACATTCTCCGATACAATCTTCATTGCATGCATGAAAACTATGATCTTTAGATTCTTCAAGTACCAACTCTGTTCTTTTCAGCCTCTCTCTGTTAGATTCAGACATTTGTTCATGAATATGAATATGAACAATTCATAAAATCAATTTTTCCTCAAAAAGTAGGTGATTATTCAAAGTAAAACGTGCACGGGTAAAATCAATGGGTATATTACTATTTCTGCATTCGGTTTGCATGCTATTGAATTGAGAAATCTTACCGTCTGTTTGACTAGTCCATATGCGAACCGTAGCAAATCGAACTTTTGGACTGAACGAAATACCAATGATACTTTCAGGGTTGTTACAAATTGTCTCACCAATACAAAACAGAGATAAATCTAACCAAAAGCTTGTTAGAGTTTTCTTATCTACGCGAAATGTCCATACCCCATTAATGTTTTCGGGAACGTCCCAGATAGGTGGGACATTTCTTCTCATCAAATAGTACATACCGTTAGTAATATCATGTAAATTATCATATAATACCCAAAAATCTTCAATTGTATCAAAACTATACAATTGTTCATACCCAGAGAGTGACCAATCGTTAGATAAAGCATCGTGATACCACAACACCCAAGTATCATTCAAAGGATGCGTAGGTTTTGATGTAACCTTTGAGATAACTTTGGCATGATCATGCCAATTAAGCTATGCGGGGTTTTTTGTTCTGTATGTTTTTACAGTGATCCACTCAGTCATTACACGTTATAAATGACTGCAAGATATCTATAAATCAAATTTCTACTTTTTTCTAAAAAGTACTACTTTTAACAAAAGTACTACTTTTAACAAAAGTAGATCAAAAGAGATGGTGTCCTACGGACACCATCTCCCGTGGTCCGCTTCGGTAAGCGGAGTAGATCAAAAATGGCAGGTGGCTGTACAGCCTACCTTTTAAATAAAAGGTAGAACGAAAATGAGTATGCGGCCTTAGGCCGCATACTCATCTTGACTACTTCTTGCTAAGAAGTAGCACCTGCCAGCGTGGTCCGCTATACCTTTTAGGAAAAGCTGCTTAGCGAAGTAGATCAAGAAGTAGTCCGCTCAGCGGAAATCAATTATATAAAGAACTCTTCATCGTCATTCAACAGGTCTTCATCATCATTCAACAGATCTTCATCGTTATCAATACCGAGTTCCGATTCAATATCTACCTTGTAACGAAGCATACCTCCAATTCCGCTAAACCCTTTACAAAATTGGGAACCTTCTTGACTACAATCTGTAACAAATTGTAGTGACGCACCAAATTGTTGATAATTATTAGCCAACCATTCTAATAATGGCATTTTTTCAACACAATCACGTTCGGCTGCTTGTTCAGGAGTCAGGTACTCCACGGAATCTTTATCACATATCTCTGCACGAACAATATCCAAATTTTCCCAAGCGATAATAGTCTCTACTGCACCTATATCTAATGCATACATTGTATCGCGTAGGCCGTAGCAGATCTTTCCAGCATCTTTGGCGATTTCAGTGAAATATTGGCTCAGGAGTTTCTTTTCTTGGACAAATTTCACACCTTTTAGTAATTCTGAGGACAACTCAATCGCCTCGTTAAAACCATTCTCCTCGTTATAAGAAACATCGACAATAGTAAGAATAATCTTTTTTAGACGTGGATCAAGGTGATCACTTTTACAAAGATCGCTCTTAAAATTCGCACAACCAGCAAATACAAGTCCACTGACATTTGGAAGATTATCACTAATGAAATATTTTGTACATAATTCACCAACCTTGGATATGTAATGGTGATGTTTCTCAAGACGAATATGTGCAAACCGAGTAGCAGACTGACCACCCTTGTTATGTTTCTTGGGTAGATCAACTGTGAATTTATATAACGTTGTTTTTGTATTCCCGCATAATGTACCAAATAGTGTACCATTTCCATCCATAATTACAAATCCAAAAGACTCTTCGTTCTCAAGTAGCTCTTGAAGTGCCTCAGTATGAAATTTATTATCGCAGAGATACAAGGAGGTATTAATTGGTTTAAACGGCTCAAAGTCAATAGCAACTTTTTTCTCTTTGCCTTCTGTTATTACTGTTCCAACATAAATTACCAACCCATTGGGCGGAACACGTGAATAAAGTTTTAATCGTTGTTGTGCAGAGGTAATAGCTGAAAGGACCGAAAGGCGGTTCACTCTACTCTTTATATTCGTTGCGGTCCCATGCTCTTCGGTGAGTAATCGTGTTATTCTTGAGATTTGATCTTTGGGAGGTATGATTAATGAGATCATTGATGTACCGTTTCCTCGTGCAGTGTTTAACGAATTAATTAGTTTCTTAATTCGCCATTGTTCAATGTTGTGATCAATACTTGACATTATATTATAGTTTTATAGTTTTATAGTTTTATATAGATCAATTTTTCTTTGCTCGTTAAGTACCTAAACCGAGAGGTCTGCTGCGGTTATTCAATACACCTTTTGCATCTTTGCCAGGTCATATCCGTTAATTGGAAATCCCATTACTTTCATCCAAATTTTCAAGCTCCCTGATTTATTAACCATCATTCTCAACACGAGATCATTCCCAAGATCATGGCAAATACCTAGAAAAAGCAATTGTGCAAGATAATCTTGACCAATGATGCGTAAAAATTGCAGCATTCGGGTTATGCGAAGAAAGTTATGTGTTGAATACAAACCAACAGTTATTCCGTTTATTGTTTGTTTAATCGGTGCAATACGTATAATATCAGTACCATCAGGTGTGATCTGTAATCCATAAAAATTTAGCATTACAATAAGACTATGTAATACATTCTGTGGTAATATTGGGTCCGTTTTGAATGCGTTGACTGCTGTTGGGCTCAGAAGATATGCTTTAGCGACGCCAGCCTTGAACGATGGAAACAAACTTTGAATAAAGTCATGCTTTTTCTCAAGAGTTAATTTGTCCCATTTCCAAATATTCTCAAGCCAGTAACCTGATATACTTGGTTTCTGATGCTTATAAAACTGTACAGTGTTAAATATTTACCACATTTCAATATAATTTAAATGAGGACATCCATTAATGGATGTTATTCTATCATCCCCTCCGGAGCAAATCGCTTGCACAAAATTGAAATCTAATGTTTCAAGATATAGAAAAGCAGCCATTTATGGACGACAGCCTTCGGATCGACTACAATGCCTTTATCGGTATGGACGAGTGGGAGGTGCGACGAACTATTGCAGGATACCTGCGTGTATCAGAGCGTTTTAGGTCAATGCATCAGCATTTAGACACTGTGTCACTCTTAACTAATTTTGACAAGATTGCTGCATCAGAGTGCAAGGCTGTGCTAATGTTAGCTTCTAGACCGTTCACAAATCTAAACAATCTGAACACTGCATACAGGGGAATTCCAATTGACAAGATTCACAAGGTAAAGGAAACTTTTAATGGCCCTGCATTTTTATCAAACTTGCTTCCTCCTGCAGACGCGTTGGTGGGGAGGTTTGATCATCCAGATCTTCAATCTGGCAAAGAAAGTGCTTGGAAGGACGTGGCCGGAAAGCTAGAGTGTGTACAATCTGATTTGCCAGTATGTTTCTTTTGGGAGGAAGAGGGTTATGGAAAGAAGGCCTCTCTGCGTGAACGGAAACGTGTGGCAGAAATGGAAAGCTACATTGAAAAATATGTTATGGGAACATTGTCATCATTTGAGGAACCTCACTGTTACCCAGGCGGTGCACAAGCACTACATAAACGTTGCTTTTCGTTGTACTGCGCGGAGTTTGTTCGAGACAAACATAAGAAGCTACGAGGGTACAAGGTTCGTTGGATTGCAGATTATACTCACAAGTCAGAAACGACTTGGTCTGAAAAGAGTAAAAAGGTCACAGTTTTTTGCCCTATTTATCGCGTATATATTTATGATAATGGTGTACAGTTTGCTGGATGGTTTTTGGACTCTATCAAAGACCAAGTATCAAAGTATGAAGCAATGGTAAAGGGTAATGATGAGGAAGAGTAATGTTAAAATTCTATAATTATAGAATTTTAACATCAACACTACCTTTTACACGGTAGGACGATCAATGATTATATCCACAGAGCCACCATCGCCAAGACCATGGATATTTCCCCAGACTAATGTTGAGTTGTCTGTATTACACTGAATATGGTCTTTTGGCAATCGGTGCAACAGCAAGGCCATTGCTGATGTATTATTGTCTTCGCTGGCAAATAAATGTCCATAACACATACACCACATTATTTGACCAAAATCACCAGAAAACTTTCCGAGGACCATGTTTAAAGCCTCAGTCGCGACGTCGATGTTAAATCCCGGAAAACTAGGATCCAAAGTTGCACTTAATTCGCGATGCAAATCAATACCAAGCAAAGATTTTTGTGTCAAGAGCACAGATAACAACAAGCCATCTCTCGGCATATCAATAGTTTGGTGATATAGCTCTGGATAGTAAAAATGAAGCTGATCTGATAATGCTTTTCGTACATTTGCCGATGGTTGAAAAACCGGAAGTGATTGTAAAAAAGCAATCACACGGGGGTCGTCCTCATCAATACTGTCACCATTAAAAATCAACCCGAGATTTGTGTGACAAACTGAAAGCAACTGTTGAAGAATATAAGTTTTGAGGTAAAAGGCTTCTTGTTGCAAGAGTTCAACAAATTGTTTATGCCAATCTTGAACTAATTTTGTCAATTGTGATACCACTTTTCCTTTTCGTTTTGGTATCCATTGCTTAGCTAGCGCTTCTGAGAGTTCTTGTTGATAAGGAATTCCACTATTGTCGCTTGTGGTTCCAATAAATTGTTTTAAGAGCAAATGTTGATGGTGACAAAAAGCTAGGACCAGATAATCTTGCACTTGATTGCCACGATCAATATAGTGAAACAGTAAATCGGGTAAATTTTTAGTTATCATTGTTTCTGGAAGTAAACAACTCTGTTTTACAAGTGGTAATAAATGTTTGATATTAAAATGGTACAAGATGCGAATTGTTGCCAATATGTAACTAATGCGCACGATAGTATTTTGTTCATTACACCACCCTACCAAAAAAGTAATGGTTGTATCTGTACAAGGCATATCTTTTAATAATGCGCTCAAGGGTACACTTACATCATGACCATAATGCAAGTTTGTATATATAGCATTTAAATTTTGCAAAAACGGTACTGGTTGACACATTAACCCATAATGGTCCCATGCCAAATCATGTAGGCGTTCTATAACTTCACTAACAGTTAATTTTATCACACGGGGTCTCGGTCGCAGATATTGACTTAGGGCCTCTGCCATTGTAATAGAGTGTGGGAGAGTGTTTGAAAAAGTATTCTCCAGGATGCTAATCATTAAATTGGAACGATCAAGTCCATCTTTGGCAATACCGTAAAAATATCTGACATCTAAAAACACTATTGGAACTGGAGTCATTGGTGTATGTAATTTAACCTGATATCTAAATTCATTGGAACCCTGGTTGTATCTATTGAGTTCCTCTGTATTTTCATCAATGAATGCAAGTTCGGCATGTTGACGAATCGCGGACATGCCAGGCATGTTGTAACCGGGGTCAGCGTATGTGGGAAGCCCCGTTCTATATCCTATAGGGTCAGTAATTGTTCTGATCAATCCAGCCGATGACTTCATATCTAAAACCACTTTTGAATTAAAATTAGTTCGGTTTTGTATAATATCTACAATACCAGAAGCTTTGAGAAAATAATCGCTTGGTTTATATATACCTTTGGGTGACACAAAGGCTAGGATTTCTGCGTAACTGCGAGTTAATTTATCTTTTTGATCACTATAGTTTTGGCTTTCAATTCCCAGCTTATTCCCGCCGAGGCTGATAAATGCATCTTCCGTGTCACGTTCGGCAACATTTCTAAACGGCAACTGTACTGTTTGCCGAAGCGTTTCCCAATAACTGGAATCTGTGTTATTAAAATCTGGTCGCGTATCTATCCCGAGAGCGCTAATCCTCGATTCCCATAAATCTACAATGTATGATAACACTTGTTGAAAAACATATACTTTTAACGGGTGTTCATCAAGAGTGATTTCTTGATTATGTAATGATATTGAAAATGCGATCAAATCAGTCAACTGTGATAGTTTGTTCCCAACAAGATATCCACGACCTTTTGCATCGTGAAGAACATCAATAGCAAAAATTCCAAGATAATCTTTTATCAAGTGACTCGGTATGATTAGTGTGATATGTGGGTCGGTTCCAGGGATACTTTTGTTCATTTATACTATTACTAATTATAAAAATTTCATATTCAATTTTTGTATTTAATTTGCGGATATAATGCACATTGTATAAAAATTAGGGATTTTTGAACATTTAAAACACCGACTTCCAAGTATCTATATTAAAATTGATTTTGAACATATACCTAGGATATTAGGATCTGTCTCTATAGCTGGCTTGCAATCTCAGCGACACATTTCCACACCCTCACACATTCTTGGATGAAATCGATTTGTACTTTTGAGGTAATTAAATTTTTATACCAAATTCATATAAAAATTATAAGCTGGAATGTCAATGGCGCCTGGTTAACGAATTTAGTACATATGACTCCATAAGGTTTTCCGATCACTGTCCAATTGACATTGTAAAAATTAAGAACTTGTAGTTCACTTATTTGGCTTTTTCCATGGTAGTTCAATCAAACCGCCATCATTCTCTATAAATATCTCATACTTGTACAAATATATATTTCCCCAACATTTATCACAAACTGTTAGGAACATATCCCCACCTCCAGCTTCGCCTGTCATCTCTGAATGCACACGCCATGCTGGTTCTTGAATCTCCTCGCAAAAATCGCACCATGTATGATACGCCAAAGCAGTGAGTGACCATAGCTGGCGCGAATGTAAAGAAAGCTTAAACGTACGCATTTAAATAAATTCTTGAATTTATGACCCAAAATTCATTTTTTTCCAAGTTCACTTGCTTACTTTACTTTTTCACGGTCCTAATGCTCGTGTGATATAGTCATTTGTAAAGACACGCGTTGGGTCCAATGCATCACGCACTTTGTTAAAAGCCGCGACTTGGTAATCACCATATATCTTTTTAACAATTTTGGGGGTGAGATCATTATATTTCCCCCAATGTGGTCTTCCGGTATACTTGCTTACAAGTAATTTCTGAAAATCCTTGAATAGATTCACGGTGATCGGATCCTTTACACGTTTAGCATCCTGAAAAATGTTAATGAACACAGTGTCCCGACCAGCAGTCATGCTCAAGTAAGAATCGTCCGCTCCTGTAAAACGTATTAGTACCGATTTGCCATATTTCCATCCAGAATGCTTTTTTCTATAACCTTGAATCAACCCAACAACATCTGCGACCGCTGGTTCCAACATCTCCACCGGTATCCCAATCTCCGTCTCGGTATAAAAGCTTGCCTCTTCATTTTTGGTGAGTACATACATTCCATAATCGAGTTTCTGGTCAACCTTTTTGACACTTTTTTCGCGATTCTTTCCCAAGTCACCTTTCTTGATCGCCGTCGGATCAACCAAAGCCCGCAAGTACATTATTGTTTTTAGTTCCGTAGAGTTAGGTTTAATGTAACATTGCCAAAATACATTTTTTTGCAGATAATCACCAATATTGGGCAAGATTTTTGGCCAGACACTCTTGACTCGTTTGTGGCGAACCGCAAACAAGTCCACACATTGTAACTTTACACTATGTATGATCCCCAGGCATCCAAGATTGACCTGTATCGCCTGAAAAGAAGAATCACCACGATAAAACGTCTTTACAGATCCATCAGCAAGAACCAGCGTCATCTCCAAGGCCGCTGAGGACATGCTTCCCATATTCCACCTCGATCCGTGGCTGCTTGTTGCTAATACTCCTCCCAGAGATTGATAAGGTATAGCTGGTAATACATGTAAAGCCAAGCCGTTATTCAATAAGCACAGATTTAGGTCTTCAAGGAGTATTCCTGCCTCTACAGTTATTGTTTTAGCTTGTTTGTCAATGTTCAGTACATTCTTCAAATTAAATGTCCGAATAATAGTGTCACCGGTAATTGATATATCATTAAAGGTATGATGACCTCCAGAGACACGAATCTTCCCACTACGGTACTTTTTGACCACTTGAACAAGATCTTGTAGATTCTGTGTCCATACTCCGGATGGTGCAAGGGTACCCTTGCAATTAAATTTTGACAAGGTCCCTGGGACAATAGTATTCTTTGGGGTGGCCTTGTAGCGAAGATCAAAGGTGATATACGCTTTCTCTGCTAATTTTTCACATATAAAATTATGTGCGGCATCCCAATGCTTTGATTGAAGATATAGCCATGGTTGATCAGTGTGATCAATGATATCCTTTAGATTTTCATTTTTTACGTTACAAAGAATGTAAATAATAACTACAACCGCTATAAATACAAGAAAAACTAACATATTAATACTAATAAATAGTATATAAAACATTATTCCAGAAATTTCATCAAAAGGATTGTATCGTTTAATGTATGTTGCCCACAATATATTTATCAATAAATTTACAAGGTTTGTATGGTTAGCGGATCTTTGGACATGTCCTGGCCAATTAACAATTTGAATATATATTTGGTGTGAATAAGTGTAAAGCCGTGTTTTTCCGCCACTAAATATAACGTTGCATTAGGAGAGGCTTTGTTCACACTCTTAATCTCCTCTTCCGGTTTTACACCCACTACATAGTGATCACGATTTGCGGTTAATAATGTGATCGGGAAATCCACCCGTGCTTTTCCCCAGCGTTCTCTAAAATCAGTGTCTACAAGAAGTTTGTCTACCTGTAGTACAGTCTCTGCGGCTGCTTCGCGGAATAATTTAGCACCAAGCAAATATTCAGTGGTACCGTAGCTATTTTCAGTGTCTTGAGAATTCTCGGGGTATGGACAGATTCGTGCATCGTTTACACTAAACCATATACATATATTTTTCTGAACAAATGTCCGATCCATTGTCAAATATGTCACAGCCTGATTATTTGCAATCCATTGTGCCATATATGAGATCTCCATGGGCAGAGACACAGTCATTGGAGCAATGGTCGTTTGCAAAATAAACAAGTGTTCAACGACCTCTGGGTGGTTCAGAGCAAACTCCTCAGCTACAGAACCCCCAAAGCCATAGCCAGCAACAGTTACTTTTCCACCACCAATCACGTACTTTTTATAAATCGCGTACAAATCATCACTAAACTCGGAGAATGACCATGCGACATTTTGTGGGTTGCGGTCATTATATTTTTGTTCCATAGGTTGCCAAGCGGTTCCATGACCTAATAGGTCATAAGAGATTAAGGTTGGAATTTTTTGACCCTCTCGTAACAGACCTTGTGTGTACATGTATAGAGGAAACCACACTTCATAGTTAAAGGGGCTGTTATGAATCAAAATGATTGTTTTGTCGCTATTACCAAGCAATTTTCTAACCACCGTACTGTGGTCGTTAAAAGTTATCTTTGACAAGACTGTTCCCCCTATTTCATTGGGTAATGCAGCTTTGAAAGTTTGAAAAGCTTCGGTCCGTGTGCCTAACAGGATAATCAATAAGAGAAATACCGCGAATAAGATTAAATAATACAACATTCTATTAATATTACTCAATAAAATTGGTATGTATTTAACAAAATAAATACCATATAAACCACATATAAACCACATATAAATACCATATAAACCACATATAAACCACATATAACGAGAGTTATGTGTCCATATGTCCAGTTATCATATGGAGTGGATACTTTCTACCATATTATCTTTGTTCCTCCATGAATTGGGGCGGTTCCTCTGCCAGTCATCTGGGAATCTCTCAAATGCGAAGAAAATGTGGTAAATGTAAATGCGAAGAAAATGTGGTAAATGTAAACATCGTAATTCAAATAATGACATATGCTTTAGTACATGTGATGTGGTTAGTAATTTGCAACTGATTCGGGAAAGACATTTTATTTTGGGAGTTCCACAAAATACCCAATTTTGCGAGTTGGCCTTTGGTCCACGTAAAATTTCTCAATCTTTATGTATATCCCCACACCCGCAGCGTCTTTTCATCCCCCCCACTCACCAGTTTTCCTTCGTGCACTGCCAGACACCCCACGAAGCCAGTGTACCTTTCCAGCGTTCTCGCGCACTCCCCTTCCGCATTCCACAGCTTCGCACTCTTGTCCCTGGAGCCGCTGACCAATAGCCCTTCCCACACTATAAGTGCCTCCACACTGTACCTGTGCCCCTGCAACGTCATCACACATGTACCCGTATCATCCCACGCTTTTATTGTCTTGTCATAGGACCCGCTCACGAGCCTCCCTCGCCAGACAGTCAAAGCCAAGATCCTGTTGGAATGCCCCAAAAAGGTCTTTAGACAGCTGCCTGCGCCCACATCCCACAGTTTGATCGTCTTGTCCCCTGACCCGCTGACCAGTCGCCCATCCCACACGGTCAGTGCACACACCCAACCATCGTGACCAGTGAGCGTCTTCTCGCAGGTCCCTGCACGGCTCCAGATTTTGATGGTATCGTCAGCAGACCCGCTCACCAGCTTGTCTTTAAACGCTGTGAGAGCCCAGACAGCAGCAGTGTGTCCCAACAGAGTTCTCTCACAAGTGCCATCGGCGTTCCAAACCCTGATGATGTTGTCTCCCCGCCCTCCGCCGCTCGCCAGTTTGTCGCCCCAGACCGCCAAAGACCACACCGCTTCAGTGTGTCCCTGCAAGATCT
>SDBT01007961.1_pt1 | contig 17382 bp, 11 predicted proteins | sample 2277101 | NCBI WGS metagenome assembly SDBT01 (sample SAMN10404973, study PRJNA504765) | marine sediment metagenome | isolation source: marine sediment core GS10_PC15, 103 cmbsf | place: Arctic Ocean: Southern Knipovich Ridge | collected 2010
TTCGGTGAAGGTTGCCGGAAACGATCTTCGGACTTTGCCGCGCTTTGTATTGTCGTTTAACCTGTTCTTACCCAACACTCCAACACTCCAACACTCCACTACTCCAGAGGATGCCTGTGAATCATAATCGTAATCTTCTTCAACTCTCCCCTTTCCCTCAATGTGGGAGCCAGCACCACCCCGCGACTCCTGTCTTCTCCCTCTCATAATCGTAATCGTAATCATAATCGTAATCTTCTTCAACTCTTCCCTTTCCCTCAATGTGGGAGCGGAATGACGCGCCGAAGGCGCTATGCGAGCCGCTAGGCTAGGGCGAAGCGGCAATGTTGCCGTGTCCTTGTCCTACTCAATGTGGGAGCGGGTACCACCCCGCGATTCCTGAACCTTCAATGTGGGAGCGGCTACCATGTCACTACGGATTGTTAGTGGCTAGGCGGCCCTCTATGGTCTTCCAGAGAAGCGTCCGCGAAACGGACTGCATCAACGTAGCCCAGCACTTCAGTGCTGGGTCATAAGGCGTTGTTATATAAAATAGTAAATCATTCGTCGCGGTCTGGGTTGGCGGCCCGGAAGGGGCGTCAACCCAGGCCGCGGCGAACGTTCTGGCGGTCGGTCTGCGGCCTGAAGTCCTTGACCATTTCAGCCGTCCCTACGGGACTGGATTGATTATCGCTCAAGAACCCAGCACTGAAGTGCTGGGCTACGTTGGCGCGGTCCCTCCGGGACGCCTGTCGGGAAGTTGGAATTTACGCCTTTCTCGGACTGGCGTAAGGCTTGGTATTCGCGGTGCAGATCGAAGATGTTTCTTTTCGGAGGTCTTGGCGCCGGCTCAGGCTTGGGTCCAGGCGCTGCTTTGACCGGCTTGGCGGCGATGGTCGGGAGTTGCGTGGGCGGCGGCAATTAAATTCGCCACCAGCTATTGGTCGTACCTTGTTATACACTCTGGCCTGCTTGCCGCGGGGGTGGTTATTCGGCGGCGTCCCAGCAGTAGGTGCATAATGTTTCTTTGGGCAGGCCGATGGCTTCGACGAGGTCCTCGAGCTGCTGGTATTTCAGGGTGGTCAGCCCAAGCCGCTGCCTGATTTTATCCACCATCGCACAATACTTGGGCGAGCCAGCCCGGGCGTACTCGGCAAGCGATTCGTCCCCGTTGTCTTCGAGTTGCTTGATCGCGGCTCGGGCCGCCAGGTCCAGTTCGGACCGTGACCTCGAGAAATTGAGGAACTTGCAGCCGTACACCAACGGCGGGCAGGCCGGGCGCATGTGGACTTCCTTTGCCCCGCTCTCATAGAGTCGCTGAACCGTGTCTTTAAGCTGGGTGCCCCGGACAATCGAGTCCTCGCAGAAAAGCAGCCGCTGGCCCTCGATCAACTCTTTTACGGGGATGAGCTTCATCTTGGCGATAAGGTCTCGGGTGGTCTGATCCTGGGGCATAAAACTCCGCGGCCAGGTCGGGGTATATTTCACGAACGGCCGGCGATAGGAAGTTCCCGCTTCGTTCGCATAGCCGATGGCGTGAGCCGTGCCGGAATCGGGTATTCCGGCAATGACATCCACTTCCACGTTATCGTTCCGGGCCAGGGCCGCGCCGCAGCGGTTCCTGACGTTCTCGACATTGATGCCTTCATAGCACGAGGCGGGGTAGCCGTAATACACCCACAGGAACGCACATATTTGCAGTCGCTCGCCGGGCGGCCTTTTTTGCTCGACCCCATCCTCGGTCAGCAGCACAATTTCGCCCGGACCAAGTACCTTGCTAATCTCATATTCCAGATTAGGGAATGCGCAGGTCTCGAGCGTGGCGGCATAACTCCCGTTTTTTTGGCCGAGCATGATCGGGGTGCGGCCCAACTTGTCCCGCGCCGCGTACAGGCCATCGTCGGTAAGCAGCAGCAAAGAGCACGAGCCCTCGATTTTTTCCTGGGCATTCTGAATACCCTCGACAAAAGTGGCGCCCTCGTTAATCAGCGCGGCGACCAGTTCCGTCGGGTTGTTTACCCCGCCGCTCATTTCCGTAAAATGCACCCCCTTCTTCGAGGCGGCGCCGGCAAGTTCGCCGGTATTATTGATTTTGCCGACGGTAGCGATCGCGTAGGTCCCGAGATGAGACCTGATGATCAGCGGCTGGTCCTCGTAATCGCTGATCACCCCGATCCCCTTCGTGCCGTGGAGCTTAAAAATGTCGTCTTCGAACTTCGAGCGGAACTGGGCGTTTTCGATGTTGTGGATAACGTTTTTCAGGCCATTGGCATCCCGGACCGCCAGCCCGCCCCGTTTGGTGCCGAGGTGGGAATGGTAGTCAGTGCCGTAAAACAGGTCTTGGACACAATCAGCTTTGGAAACGACGCCAAACAAACCGCCCATGAATGCCTCCCAATGAAATTATCCGGCCGCTCAGGCTTGGAACCGGGATTTGGCAACACCTGAGGTGCTGCCACGAAGAAGATATAATACCTGGATACGGATTTGCGGCAATGTCAACCGGCAGTTTCTTGAATATTTCTTTGGCCTGGGCGTCAAATCCAGGGCAATTAGCCGTCGTCCCGGTGGAAAGCGCAGCAAAACCCATAATAGTACCTGCCGAGGCTTTTCGAGGGCTGAAGGACGGCACAGCCAGCCCGGGCGCGGCGGCTTGGCTGAACCTGCACCGAAAGGGTATGGACACGAACGAGTTTTTCAATCAGTGGGATTTGTTATTGGTCCTGGCCGTATCTCTGCAGGCAACGTTCTTGGCCTATGTGCGCGACCCGCGCTGGAAGGCCTTTATCCTGAGTATGCCCGTGCCGTTCACCATTGCCTGTCTGACCGTGCAACAAGCAACGGGCAAAACGGTCGGCGCCAGTAATGTGGCCGGCCTGGTTCTCCTGCTTGGTTTTACGCACGGCGTCCGGCTCTTGTATTACCGGCTCAAGACGCCGATCATTCCCGCCATCATGCTGGCGGCGGTCGGCTACGGGGTCATCGGCTGGCTGCTGGCACCCCGGCTTCCGCAGGGCGAGGGCGCTTTCTGGGCCTTCGCTGTCGGCGTCATGCTTATTGGCGGCGTGGTGCTCAAGCTCATGCCCAGCCGCCGCGAGCAAGGCCAGCGCAGCAGCCTGCCACTCTGGCTCAAGCTGCCCATCATCGCCGCGGTGGTCATTACCCTGGTGCTGCTCAAGAAAGGCCTCCAGGGGTTCATCACCGTCTTCCCCATGGTCACCGTCATCGCCGCTTATGAGGCCCGCAAATGCCTCTGGACCATCAGCCGCCAGATTCCTATCCTGATGCTCATCGTTACCCCGATGATGATGGTCTGCCGCCTCCTTCAGACCAGATATAGCCTCGGTCTCGGGCTCCTGGCCGGCTGGGCCGTCTTGTTGTCCCTGCTGATCCCCATCACCTGGATTTCCTGGTCGAAACAGGACAGTCAGGCGTGACTGATGCGGCGGGGCAGGGGGCTGTCGGTCAGCATGATTTGCTCGAGCAACTTCGCTCGCAGTTCCTGCTTCAACTCGCGGTATTCAGGCTTGTCCCAGAGATTATGAAGCTCGCCGGGGTCATTTTCGAGGTCGAATAGTTCGCCGAAATCATGTTCGGAATAACAGGTGAGCTTATACCGGGGCGTGATAAGCGTGCGCAAGTTGCTGCCCATGTAGTCCTCGTCGTTCTCAACCAGCACGGCGTCATGGATAGCGGCGCTTGCGTCCATTAGCAGTGGCTGCATGGACTTGCCCACCAGCGGCGGGCGCTGGCGCCCGGCTTCCGGCGGGTCGGGAACCTTCCCCTCGGGATAAGGCGCGCCCACGGCCTCGAGCAAGGTCGGCAGGAAGTCCAGATGGCTGGTCAGGGCGGACACGGCGGCTCCCGCCTGACAATTGCCGGGCCAGCGGACGATGAACGGCACCTTCAGCAACCCCTCGAAATGGAACGGCCCCTTATTGATAAGCCAGTGATCGCCCATCATGTCGCCGTGGTCGGAGCTAAAAATGACCAGAGTATCATCCTCGAGACCTTGCCGGCGCAACCCTTCGAGGATGCGGCCCACGTTGGCGTCTATCAGGGAAACCATGCCATAGGTGCGGGAAATGATTTCCTGATACTGAATATCGCTCATTTTCGTCGGCGCCTTGCCACGGCCGGAAAACCATTGTTCGCCTTGGTATGCCTGGGTAAAGTGCGGCCCGAGCTCATCGAGTTCGCCTTCCCGGCGGACCGGCAGCGGGATCGTTTCGAGGGGATACATGTCCGCGTAGTTTTGCGGCGGGGTGTACGGATGATGCGGGTCGGGGAACGAGCACCACAGGAAAAAGGGCCGGGTTTGGTCGCGGTTTTCCAGAAAATGGACGGTGCGCTCGGCTATCCAGGTCGAATGATGATGCTCCTCGGTGATCTGGGTATAGATGCACTGTTCGGCTCCATAGCCCATGTTCTCGAGGCGCTTTTCCCAGGGCGAGGGCGCCCCGGCAAGTTTCTTCTCGAGCCAATCCCGGTAGGCGCCGCGGACGCCGTTGCCGTGGCCCACGGCCATTTCCCCGGATTCAAAGCCCCATACTTCCTTGCCCGCCTTAAAATCCTTGTCGTTATCCGCCTCAGTCCGTTCACCGGGCACTTTGTTGCCGAAGCAGTCAAGGTGCAGCTTACCCACTAAATGCGTCTGATAGCCGTGTTCTTTGAGGATGCCGGGCAAGACCGGGAGATGCCGGGGCAGGTTGATGCCGTTGGTCCGCACCGTGTGGGCCCGGGGCGTCATGCCGCTAAACAGCGTGGCCCGGCCCGGCATGCACAGCGGGTTGTTCACGTAGTGCCGGTCGAACCTGACGCCCGCGGCCGCCAGCCGGTCAATGTTGGGCGTTTGGATAACCGGGTTGCCATAGCAGCCCAAATGGTCCTGGCGCTGCTGATCGGTAATAATAACCAGAATGTTCGGGCTCATGGTGTGCCTGCGGTCCTTCGGTTGAATACGAGTTAAAGCGACAGTTTCTCGAGGGCCGGGTGAGGAAGCCGGGCTTTGACCTGACGCCAGGCCGCGGCGGCCCCCGCAGTCTCCAGGTCTGGAAGGAAGCCGAAATCCAAGTACAGCTTGATTGCCGGCAGCCGGTTGGTCTGGGTTCCCAGGCAGCCATGCTGGTGCCACCGGGCCAGTTGCTTCAGGGCATAGGCGAGCGCGGCTTTGGCCAGACCCCGGCGCTGGTAAGCCGGCCTGGTCGCCACCCAATGAATCCGGCCGTAGTCTTCGCCCTTGAAATCGCGGTGGTACCAGGCGCTGATCGTGCCGACCCCGCAGCCTTTGTCGTTCGTGACGATGAAACAGCGCCGCTGGATTGCCTGCGGGTCCTGGCCGAATTCGCGCGCGAAAAGATCGTCCGTAATCTTGCTGTAGGGTTCGGCATCGCGCCAGATGTCCGTCCACAGCCCGGCGTCGTCCAGGCGCATGGGCCGAATGCCGAAGCCCTCGGGGAAGGGCGCGTCTGGTATGTTCAAGAGGTCCGGGCGAATCATCGTGACCTCTTCGCCGGCCGGGGGCGGTTCTGAAGGGACCGGTTTTGGCTGGTCAGTCAGCCCCTGTTTTTGCCGGAAAAGTTGCCTGGCAGTCCAGTAGGCCGCCAATTTCCGCCGGTCCCGGCTGAGGACGCCGTAAGGGCTGATGGTGACGCCCCGGCAGAAATCTGTTCCTCCCGGCCAGGGATGATCGGCCCAGCACCAGATTGTCGTGCCGCAGATGTAAGGCGCGTCCATGCCCGCAAACTCGGCCTCGATGGCGCGCGCCTGAACATCTTCGCCAAAGGCGCCGCCGCAAGTGCCCTCGAATGAGCAGTAGCCGAACTCACTGATCAGAATCGGCTTGCCGGGATATTTGGCGTGCAAGGTCTCGAGTGCCTCGCGCCAGAAGTGGGTCGCCGCCGTCAGGTCCCAATTGTGACCGTGCTCGCGGCGCTGGCTCAGGCTCGGGTAGGCGTTCACGCAGATAGCATCGTCCTCCCCGAAATTAGGATGTTCACGCCAATGGTCGCTGACGTGCACCGCCAGCCGGGTAGGATCGAGTTCCTTCGCGGCGCGGACAAGTTTACGGTTGCCCTCGGCGACCTCGGAACGTCCCTCGCCATTCTCGTTGCTTGCCGACCAGAAGATTATTGACGGGTGGTTGCGGTCGCGCCGGATCAGCTTCTCGAGCTGGCGCGTGGCGGCCGCGAGTTTCCGGGCGCAGTTTTCTTTACCTTCCGCATCGCCAGTCCACCAGTACAACGGGATTTCGTCCATGACCAGCAGGCCCAGTTCATCGCATAAATCAAGCTCTCCCGGATGATGCGGGTAATGACAAAGGCGAACAAAATTGGCGCCGGCATCTTTCATCTCGAGCAGGTCCTGACGGGCCGTTTCCAAGTCGGTCGCCATATCCCGCTGCGGCGAATCCTCATGCCGGTTGAAGCCGGTCAGGAAGATCGGTTCGCCGTTGAGCAGCAGTTTGTCATCGTGAGCCTCGATTTTACGGAAGCCGAAGCGCACCTGCCGTTTCTCGAGCGGTTGCCCACTGACAAGCAGTTCAACTTTCGCGGTGTAAAGCTCAGGCGTGGCCGGCGACCACGATTCCACCCCCTCAACCTGAGTTTCAAGCGTGACCTCTTTCTCAACACCCGCGCCCGGCGTTAGCAGTGAGGGAGGAAGGCTTGCAAGGGTGTTTCCTTCGCGATCCAGAACCTTGACCTGGAGCTCAGCCTTCACGGCCTCGGCCCGTTCGTTCTTCACCATGATCCTGAGCAGTAGTTTCCCGGGCGGCTCCGCAATGGTGCTAATGTGGTCGACATACAGAAGATCCGTGGCGCTGAACGTAACTTCGCGGAGGATGCCGCCGAACGTGCGCCAGCCCCGTTGTTCGCCCGGCACTTCCCCCGCCAGCCGTTCGTTGTCGGCCCTGACCGTGATAACATTTTCAGTGCCGAACTCGACCAGGTCCTGAACGGCGAACTCGAACGGCAGGAACGGGTCACGATGTTCGCCTGCTTCCCGGCCGTTGACCCACACTTTCGCATGGTAGTTGACGGCCTCGAAACGAAGCAGCACCCGCTTCCCCCGCCAGGACTCGGGCACGATCACGCGCCGGGCAAACCAGCCGATTCCTTCGTAAAAATCCAGCCCCGGACAACCGGCCTCGAAACAGGACGGGATGCTCACCTCGCGCCAGCGCCGGCAATCATAGCCGGGCTTAAAATAGCCGGCCGCCTCCCCCTCCGCGTACGGATCGGGCTGGAACCGCCACAACCCGCATAACTCAAGCTGGTCCTGGCACATAGTCTCAGTCTCCACTTTTGCAGGTCCTTAGACGAGATTAGCCCGATATAGCGAGGTATGCTGTAATCTAGGCAGAACAACCGCCAACTGTATACAATTGTATACAGCATGTCCATGAATGTAAGTTATCGTCAATTGCCGCCGCCGCTCCTTCTCTCCAGGCGCAGCGTCAGTATTTTTCCCAGCCGGTTCATTTCTTGCCCTGCTTTACTTCTGCGTCTAGTTCCTTGCCGGTTTTTGCGCCGTGTTTGCGGAGGAGTTGCTTGGTTCTTTCGTCGGCCGGTCCGACTCTCGCCCGATCCAGCGGCGTGTGACGGTCCTTGTCTTGGGCGTTTACCTCTGCACCGAGTAGCTTATATCTATATCTTCTATTGTTGCCGCGGGGTTGTTTTTTTTCTCATGCTCAAGACATAACTGCTTTATACGTTTATAAAGTTTATTGTCGGACAACTTAAGTATATAGGAATAGTAGTTGGCCTCGCTCTTGCATAGATCAAACCGGGTACCATGAGCGGAGAAACTACCTTGCCATACTTTTCCATCAGCCATGGTAATTATAATATCTTTGTGTGCTCCCAGGCTGTTAGGACCTGTTTCACTTACGGATAACAGGTCTCGCAACTTGAGAAGGGCCTTGGCATTGGAAATAGTGAGGTTTCTATGCCAGCGCAGGTGGCTTGGCCCCTTTCCCCGATAAACCCAATAACTGACTTTCATTTCCTGCCATTGCATCGCTTTGAAATTAGGTTTGTCCTTGGGGCCCAGGATCGAAGTGGGATTACAGCCAGAAAGAGCACACAACATCAAACTAAGCGCCATTGCCGCCATATAGGTTGTGATCAATCGCATTTTTGACTCCCAACGATTGGGTTCACTTTCGACGCGATTATCAAGTATCGGGCCCGAATCGGGAGGGCAATCCTGCATGTGGCGCATGATGAAAGGGCGTGGATTCAGATCTGTGTAGAATCGTTCCTTTGCGAAAATCGAATCCCACGACAATTGCTCGGTATTCATAATTTCTCTGTCCCATTTGTTAATATGCTACATAGCTTCCGTTTTGGCCTCAAACGGCCAACCCTATCCCGCTGATGTCGACGCGCCCCCGCGCGGCACAGCTTTCTGATCTTTGAACCTGGCATCAACGCCACGAGAATCAAGTGGATTCTGCATAGTACTTCTTCCCACCAGCAGCAATACGGCAGCAGCGGCACTTGCCAGGCCCGCTTCTTTTCCAGGCCCAGCGTCAGTATTTTCCCCAGCCGGTTCATTCTTCACCCTTTTTATTTCTCGTGAACTATATCCGGCGCCGGCGCTGGGTCAAGCTGTTTCGATCAGGGAGCTTGACAGCCCAACTTGCCGGGATAGCTTAGGCTGTGCAGTGAAATGGTGCTGAGAGCGAAGACGGCTATGCCGGGAAAGGAAAAAGATGAGTGTTAGTGAAAAGGAAAAAGGTGTCATCCGCGATCTTGCCAGGCAGGTTGCCGGGATAGCCGCCCTGCCCGTGCATGACGAGAAGCGGGATATGTGGACGCGGGTGAACCGGTTGGAACGGGTTCGGCCGTTGATTCACGTGCAGGCGATTGACCCCAGCATTTGGGCTGAACTGATTCCCGACGGCCAGCTCGAGAGCACGGATAAGTTCCATCGGCAACAGGAGATGGCGCTGCGCACAAAGATCTACTGTTGGGAGCACTTTCCCGACGACCGGGTTGTGGATGACGTGGTCGTCTGCCCCATTGCCGTGCGGGGAGACAGTCGAAGTACCTGCTTCGGCATGAAAGTGGACTCGGAGCGGCCCACGATGAGCTTTGGCGCCTATGCCATCAAGCCCACAATCGAGCAAGAAAGCGACATTGACAAGATTCAGACCGCCCCGCAAGTCTGGATCGATTGGGACCAGACCGACCGGGATTATGAGCGGCTCTGCGACCTTTACGACGGCATCCTGCGGGTGGAGAAACGCGGCCCGGACTTCTTCTGGCTCACCGTCATGGACCAATTCATGGTCTGGCGTGGCATAGAACAGATGTTTGTGGACCTTGTCGAGCGTCCCAAATGGGTGCACGAGGCCCTGGAGCGAATCACCGCGGGGCACCTCAGCAGCCTTGTCCAGATTGAAGAGTTGGACGTCCTGTCGCCGGGCAACGGGAATACCAACCTGGGTTCCGGCGGCTATGGGTGGACGGACCAGTTGCCGCAACCGGACTTTGACGGGGAACACGTTCGGCTCAAAGACATCTGGGCCCGTTGCGCGACGCAGATTTTCACCGAGGGCATTTCACCCAAAATGCATGATGAGTTCGCCATCCAGTATGAGAAGCGCCTGCTCGAGCGTTTTGGTCTGGCCACCTACGGCTGTTGCGAACCACTGCATAACAAGATGCATTTTGTGCGCCGGATCAAGAACCTGCGCCGGGTTTCCATGAGTCCGTGGGTTGACCTCGAGATAGCCTCGGCCCAGGTCGGCAAGGACTACGTCTACACCCATAAGCCCAATCCCACTATTGTGAGCATGGAAAGATGGCATCCGGAGTTGGCGCGCTCGGAACTGCGCCACGCGTTCGAGCAGACCCGCGAAAACATCGTGGAAGTGAACTTTCAGGACCTGCACACCGTGCGCAACGAACCCCACCGGCTGACGGAGTGGACCCAGATCGCCCTGCAACTCGCCGAAGAATACGCTTGAGAGAATGAGCATCGCATGATCATATTTGAGCTCAAGCAGTGGGAAGGTGAGTACTGGTCGAAGGATATTGACTATGGTGTGGACGTTTCACCGTATACCGCGGTCGTTTCCGTGGCGCCGGCAGACGGCAGCGCTTCGCCGCGCCGGATTCCCGTGGAAATGGCCGGGAACGTGAACGCTCCGACGTATAGTCCCGATGGTCAGTGGGTCTATTTTCAGGCCCAGAAAGACGGCCGGGGGCACGTGTTCAGATGCCGTCCTGACGGCTCGGGGGTGGCGAATCTTACCGAGGCCCACAGTCCGGCGGGCGACCGCTATGGCTACAGCTTTTCCCGGGACGGCACGAAGGTGCTTTTCACATACCACGACGGCCGGATCGGCAAGGTGGCGATCATGGATCCCAACGGCGCCAACCCCAGGCTTGTCGCCCCCGAACTGGGCTATCACTACATGTCAGACATCAGTCCGGATAACCAAGCGGTGGTCTTCGCGCACACCGCGAAAGGGTACACGCTGATGCTCAAGCGATTGGACACAGGAGAGTTGAGCGCCCTTAGTCCCGGCCTGCAAAGCTGCTTCGTGCCGAGCTTTACCCCGGACGGGGAAACGGTCGTCTTCTTCCGGCGCGGGGGCGACGTTTACCGGGTGGACGCCGACGGCAGCAGCCTCAAGCGTCTGACCACGGGCAACCAGTACGACACCTTTTGTCTTTCCCCGGGCGACCAGCACGGCTCCACCGACGGTCCCTGCCTTTCTCCTGACGGCAAGCGGATTGCCTACATCGCCATGAGGGACGGTGTGTCTCAAGTGCACGTGATGGACCTCGATGGCGCCAATCAGCGGCAACTCACCTGCCGCCAAACGCCCTGCGGCCGCGCAACATTCAGCCCCGACGGCAAACAGCTTGCATTCGTCTCTTGGGTGGATAAGTACGTCCAGCTCTTTGTGATGGACAGCGAGGGCGGCGCGCCGCGGCAGATCACCGACGTTCAAGGTGCGGTTTACCGGCTGGCGTGGCAGCCAATTTGTTCAACTCCTGCCAGAAACTGACGGAAGGAAATCTTCGATGACTCGAAAAGGCGTTACTCACAATTTGTCGTCCACTTCCCTCGACATCGCGTTCCACGAGGCCGGGAACCGGCCGACTGCGCGCTATGTCGCAGCCGCTGCGGTGTGCGAGGAAGCCCTGGAACACGGCCGCTGGATCGGCCTGTATTGGTCGGCCACCGGCCATGTTCATCGCGAAAATGTCATCCCCAATCTACCGGGTTTGGATTCCCTCAAACGTCCCCTGCATGCCTTCGAACTGGAGATCGACGGACAATCCCTGCACAACCGCTGGGACCTGGTCGAGTCTTCCCGTCGCCCGGGGAAGCGCCCGGGGACAACGGAGGCCGTGGTGGACTTGAAACATCAGGTTCGCCCGGTCAAGGTCAAGGTGGTAACGCGACTGGACGGCTCACCGGTGTTCGCGCGCTATCTTGAAATCACCAACACGAGCCAGGCGCCAGCCGCGCTCGGCAGCGTCTCCCCTTGGTCCGGGGTGCTCTGGAACACCAACACCGCACTGCCCCACCACCACACGAACGCCAACCCCGCGTTCGACGAGCGAGGCCGGTCCAAGTTCACGCTCGGCTATCTGGCCAGTGAGGATTGGGGCGACGAGGGCGATTTCGTCTGGCAACCTTTGCCGCAGGAGAACTTCCGCATCGAACGCAAGCAGTCGGGCCGCTCTTGGGGGTCGCCCTACTACATTGTGCGAAACGAAGCCACGGGCGAGCTCTTCTTCATGGGGTTGGCTTGGGGCGGCAACTTCTTCGCCGAGTTCGCGTACCGCCACGGCTCGCTGCTTTCATTCCGCATCGGACCGCTGGCCCCCGCACCATTGCGCATGATCGCCGGCGGCGAAACCGTCACGAGCCCTGAGGTCCATCTTGGCCCCATGCACGGCTCGTTCGATGAGGCCGTCGGGCTCTGGCACCGGCATCTGCGCGCGAGCGTCATACCGCCCCGCCCAAAAGGCAAAGAGATGTATACGGTTGCCGGCCGCGTGGTGGAGGAGCCCGGTGACTGGATCAAGAAGGAGATCGACATCGCCGCCGAGATGGGGGTCGAGGCGTTCATGGTGGACGCCGGTTGGTACGGCGAGAGCTTCGACGCTTGGTGGGAACACCGCGGCGACTGGTTTGAGGGCGACTGGTTGCCCGGCGGCATGAAAGGACTGCGCGACCACACGCACAAGAAGGGCATGTTGTTCGGCCTGTGGCACGAAGCGGAGGCCTTCTCCAAGAAAACGCGCCTTTTCGAGGAGCATCCGGACTGGATGCTCAAAACTGATGACGACCGGGAATGCGCCCTGACGCTGGACCTCGCCAACCCACACGCGGCCAAGTACTTTGAAGATTCGATCCTCAAGATTGTCAAGGGCTTCGAGCTGGACTTCTACAAGCTCGACTATAATGTTCAGACTGGCGAAGGCGGCCAAAGCATCCGGGATGCTTATGCGGAAAGCGAATTCTGGCGGCACAGCGAGGCCGTCCACAAGGCTTACGACCGTGTGCTGAAAGAATGCCCGAACGTGTGCCTCGAGAACTGCGCGGGCGGGGGTGGCCGGAGCGACCTGGGCATGGCCGCGCGATTCCACTACCACTGCGAGTCCGACTGGAGCGTGATGCCCTACAGCATTCGCGCCATCAACAGCCTGAGCCTGTTCATCCCTCCGGAAGCAATCGTGTACTATCACAACCACGTACAACACGCACATCAGACTGCCGACCTCGACACGCACCTGCGCGTCACGCTGTTCGCCGTGCCGATCTATGTGGGCTTCGGCTCACAAGGCGCCGACCGGTCCACCGAGTATTTCGAGCAGGCCCGGCGCTACATCGGCCTGCACAAAGGGTTTTGCCGGCCCGTGTTGGCGGGGCATCCGGTCGTCTATCACCACACGCCGGATATCGGCCTCTTCACGCCGTGCGATTGGTGCGTGTTGGAATACGCCGCGCCGGACCGCGGTCGCGGCTACGCCGGCCTCTTCAAGTTGTCCAGCGGCAAGTCCGAGTATCAGTTTCGCCCCCGGGGCGTGGACAGTTCCGCCACGTACAAAGTTACCCTCGACAACCGCTGCCAGGTCATGCGCCTTTCCGGACAGGATCTCCTGCTCGACGGCATTGCCGTGGAACTCGACGCGGCACTCACCAGCGAATTGATCATGTACGAGAAGGTTGGCGAGGCGGACGGCAGTCATGTCCTGCCCAAAAGCGCCGGGAAACGCCAATAAATGGCATGAAGAGCATGAGCACCCTTATGGCCTGATAAGCCGGATTCACGCGGCGCTTGACAACGCGCCTGATCCGCGCGACGTTAGAGTCATCACGGGATTCTAGAATACAGAATACAGGACACGGGATTCAGAATTGACGGACACTGGGCACAGAGTCGGGAATAGCTTCCCATCAATCTTGTACGTCTTATGCGTCCTGCTCATGGGGCTGACAACAATGGCCGACGGACAAAGCAATACCGGGACTGATCTGACTGCGGTAAAACGCGTTGTCTGTCTCGGCGACTCGATCACCGATGGACATACATACGCGCTGTTGGTTCAACAGGCACTGCGCGAGGCCGGCAAACCGGTGCCGGTCATGATCGGCGCCGGCATTGGCGGGGACACCACCACCGGGATGCTGCCGCGTCTGCAACGGGACGTGTTCAGCTACACACCCGACCTCGTGCTGGTCAACGTCGGCATCAATGACATGGGAAGGATGCCGGCAACCCGGTACCGGGACAATCTGCGAAAAATCTTCAACCGCTTCAAGAAAGCGAAAGTCCGGGTCCTCGTCCTGACCTTGACGACCATCAGCGACAAGCACCGGAAGTCGCGGGCCAAACACGCTGAGCTGGATAAGATCATGCGCGGGCTGGCAGCGGAGTTCAAGTATCCCATTGCCGACGTGACCAAGCGCATGCGGGAGGCTGCCGAACGCGGCGAGGTCCTGCACAGTCCCGACGGCATTCACCTCAACTTCGCCGGCTATCGGGCAATGCTCCGGGCCATCCTTGACGGCTTGGGATATCCTGACGTCGCCGTCCCCAAGGCCGAAGCTTTCAAGCCGCCCGTGTTGCCCGGACTGGTCCGCCAATGGCGCTTGCGGGTCGCACCCGACAAGCAGACGATCACGCCGGAGAACATTGCTGAACTGCGGGTGGGCGCCGGCTGGAAGAAGCTGCAAGTACCGCAAACAAAACCCATCGCCGACAACTGGTGGCTCGACCAGGAACGCCGGCGTGGGATTGCCGTAGCCCTGGACCAGGCGGTCGGCAAAGGCAACTCTTTCCAGGGCCTGGCCGTGGTCAGAAGCAAGACCAATCGCAACGCCTGGCTCAATACCGGCGCCGAACTCAAGACGGTCTGGCTGAATGACGAGAAGCTCTACGAGAGCAAAGGCTGGACCGGCTGGCATCCGGGCAGGGAGCGGATCCGGATCAAGCTTCGAAAAGGCGATAACCGGATTGTCATTGAAAGCGGCAGGGCGTTTTCCATCAACATTACCGACAAACGCATCTGGTAGAAGAACTCGACCCACGATGAATACCAATGATCTGGTGAAAGCTTCGCGTGAATTGCGGGAGCGTTTTCTGGCGGATCGCTACCGGCCGGGCTACCACTTTGTTGTTCCGGAGGATCTGGGGGTCCCCGGCGATCCCAACGGCGCTTTCTACGCCAACGGTCGCTATCACCTGATGTACCTATACAACCGGCGGGATGTGGGGTTTTGCTGGGGACACGTCTCCAGCCGGGACTTGGTGCATTGGCGGCATCACCCCGATGCAATCGGCCCTGGCGACGGTGACGAGGGGTGCTTCAGCGGCGGCGCCTTTGTTGATGACGACGGCACGGTCTACCTGAGCTACTGGCGGCTCTGGGAAGATAAGGGCATCGGTATTGCCAGGAGCAGCGACCGCCATTACGACCATTGGGAAAAATTGCCTCAGCCGGCCATCGACGCGACCAAGTTCGGCATCCTCGTCACCACCGATGCCCAGGGCAAGGAATTGATCCTGGCCTGTGCCGACCCCAGCAATATCTGGAAGAAGGACGGTGTATACTATATGCAGGCCGGAAACCTGCCGGTCCTGAACGAGTACGGCCGCGACCCGGATGCCCCGCACCATCAGCAGATGCGCGGCGACTGGGTGGACCTGTTCAAATCGACCGACCTGCAGAACTGGGAATACGTCCGCCGCTTCTATGGCCGCGACCAGAGCGATAAATGGACCGACGCGTCGGAAGACGACATGTGCCCAAGCTTCCTGCCGCTGCCCGGTGGTCCCAACGGTGGCGAGCCCAGCGGCAAGCACCTGCAGCTCTTCATTTCCCATAACAAAGGCTGCCAGTACTACATCGGCGAGTACCGCATGGACCAGGACGAGTTCATCCCGGAAGTGCACGGCCGTATGACCTGGGCCGACAATCTTTACTTCGCGCCCGAGGCGCTGATTGATGGCCAAGGCCGGCAGATCATGTGGGCCTGGCTGCTGGGGAACCGGCAGGATAGCGATGGCGAGCAGGAGAACGGTTGGTCCGGGGTCTACGGGCTGCCCAGGGTCCTCTGGCTCGGCGCCGACGGCACTCTTCGCATGGCGCCGCCGCCCGAGCTCGAGCAACTCCGCGGCAACGAACAACAGTTGCACGACCTCACGGTTGATGCAGAAGATTCACCGCAGTTCTCCGAACTGAATGGAGAGTCGTGCGAGCTGAAACTGACCGTTGAAGTGCAGACGGCCAGGCAAGTTGGTCTGAAGGTCCTGGCCAGTCCCAACGGCGAAGAGGAGGTCCTGGTCTACTGCGATGTCGAAGCCGGCGCCCTGGTGGTCGATAGCACCAGGTGCGGAACCGAGGGCGAGCGGCTGAAGGAATGCGCGCCCTTCGAACTGCAACCGGCTGAAAACCTGCACTTGCGGGTATTCGTCGACAAGTCGGTTGTCGAGGTCTTCGCCAACGACCGGCAGGCGATCTGCCGTCGCGTCTTTCCCCTGGGGGAGGAAAGTGTCGGCGTCAAGCTCTTCGCGGCCGATGGCAAGGCCACGTTCGCCAACTTACACGCCTGGGAGATGATGCCGTCTAACCCCTGCTGAGTGTCCCGGACAGAAGCAAGAAGACCGTCGTGAACGAGGAATCTCAAGAACACGGCCGGACCACGATTCCGGACATAGCCTTCTGGACACCCGAGATTGACCAGGCGCAGGCGGCGCACCGTACGCGCCTGGACGCGCTGTTCGCCGGCGACTCGCCGACGCCGGCAGTGGCTGTCTGCGGACCGATGTTCGGCGGCAGCCACGGCCTGCAGGGCGCCAACGAGATCGACATGCTGACGCAGCCGGACGAGTGGATCGCTGATTGTCTCGAAGACATGGCCGCCAAGTCCGAAGACCTTGCCGACCCACGAACCTATGCCCCGGCGCACTTCGAAGTGGATGCCTTCGGCACGCATTTCATTGACGCCCTGTTTGGCTGCGAAGTTGGCTTCCAGGAGGGCCAGGTCTGGTCGCAGGAACTCCCCTGCCCCGTAGGCGAACTGCAGAGCCCGGACCTTGACCACTGCCCGCTGTTGCAGGCTGCCGTAAACACGGCGGTGAAAGCTGCCGAAGCCGGTCGCGGCAAGCTGTTCGTCACGACCCCGGTCTTGAGTTGCCCGATCAACATCGGCATCAACCTGTTTGGCCAGCGCTTGCTCGAATCCTTGCTCACGAAGCCCGAAGACGCGCAGCACGCGCTGCGGATCATTACCGACGTGATCACGGACTGCGTTCGCGCGTTCCGACACGCCATACCCGCCGAGATCCTGCGCACCACGGTTGCCTCCAGCCGCTGCATGCCCGCCGGATACGGGTTCATCGACGGCTGTGCGACACAATTGGTCTCGGCCTCGACCTACCGCCGCTGCTTCGCGCCGCTCGACGCCGAGATTCTGGCGGCGTGGCCGAACGGCGGCATGATCCATCTTTGCGGCGCCTGCGCCCAGCACATCCCGGCTTGGCGCGACATGCCTGAACTGCGCGTCATCCAACTGAACGATCGGGCAACCGATGATTTGGAACTCTACGCGGCAGGACTGCGTCCGGACCAAATCCTGTATGTCAGTCCGACGCCCGAATATCCGCCCGAACGTATTTTGGCGACCGCTGCCGAACACCGAACGGTCGGGCAGTGGAAGAACTAAAGCGGCTGTAGGTCTTCACACAATGATTTTGAAAGACATAGGGCTGTGTCGAGGCCGAATTCAAGCCAAAATCTGAAATGCTGTAGGAATATGTGTCCGATGAAATATCGTTCCTTCAGGTGCGGCGCCACAATCGCCCTGTCTCTGTTCATGCTGCTCTTCACCGTGTCGGCGGTCGCGGCGCCGCGGCTGCCCAGGTTC
>SDBT01007962.1_pt1 | contig 17380 bp, 13 predicted proteins | sample 2277101 | NCBI WGS metagenome assembly SDBT01 (sample SAMN10404973, study PRJNA504765) | marine sediment metagenome | isolation source: marine sediment core GS10_PC15, 103 cmbsf | place: Arctic Ocean: Southern Knipovich Ridge | collected 2010
TCGATCAGGACCCCACCAAGAGAAGAGGAAACGTCAATGAAGTGGCGACCGGCTATACCGAAACGCAGGCCCGACTGGAAGCAATGCGCTGCCTGCAGTGCAAAAACGCCCCCTGCGTCAAAGGCTGCCCCGTAGAGATAAACATAAAAGATTTTATTGCCGCTATTACCGACGGCAACTTTAAAGAGGCCTTGGCCATCATAAAAGAGAACTCACTGCTGCCCGCCGTCTGTGGCCGGGTCTGCCCGCAGGAGGTCCAGTGTCAGCAAACCTGTACTGTCGGCTCAAAATTCAAGGATATCAGTAAAGCCGTTTCAATCGGCCGACTCGAAAGGTTTGCTGCAGACCTCCACCAGAACCAGGACAGCGTCCCTGACGTCGCATCACAGACCAAAATGAAAGTCGCCGTAATCGGCTCTGGCCCCGGCGGTATTGTCGCCGCCGCTGATACCAGAAGGGCAGGACACGATGTCACTATATTCGAGGCCTTCCACAAACCGGGCGGAGTAATGGTCTACGGAATCCCGGAATTTAGACTCCCCAAAGCCGTCGTACAGAAGGAAATCGATTGTCTAACCAAAATGGGCGTCAAAATCGTCTGCAACTTCATCGTGGGCAGAACAAGAACCGTTGAACAACTGATGACCGAAGATGGCTTCCGGGCAGTCTATATCGGCGTCGGAGCAGGCCTGCCGAGATTTATGGGTATCGAAGGAGAATCTCTTGTCGGCGTATACAGTGCAAATGAATACCTCACGCGCACAAATCTTATGAAGGCATACGACTTCGGCAAAGGTGCCGACACCCCAATCGCCCGCTCAAAAAAAGTCGCCGTCATTGGTGGCGGCAACGTCACTATGGACTCTGCCAGAACAGCCCTCAGACTCGGAGCCGAAAAGGTCTATCTGGTCTATCGCAGAACCGAAAAGGAAATGCCCGCTCGAGTTGAAGAAGTCCATCACGCAAAGGAAGAAGGCGTCGAATTTCACATATTGCAAAGTCCAAAGCGGATAATCGGCGACCAGAACAGCCACGTAACTGCTATCGAATGTCTAAAGTATCGCCTCGGTGAACTGGACGAATCAGGGCGACGCAGACCTATCCCTATAGAAGGCTCAGAATTCCATATCGATGTTGACACTGTAATTATAGCTATCGGCAATATTGCAAATCCGCTGATTCGCCAGACAACTCCCGGCCTCGAGTTCAACAAGTGGGGTAATATCGTCGTCGATGAAAACTGCAAAACCTCGCTCCAGGGTGTTTATGCCGGCGGAGATATTGTCCTCGGCGCCGCAACCGTAATCCTGGCGATGGGACAGGGGAAAATAGCCGCCGCCGCTATAAATCAATATCTCGAAAAAAAGCCAAAGTCCCACAAAAAACCTGGCTAACCCGGATACTTCACGGTGTTTTCAAACTTGTTTAGCTGAATAGCTTTTGCAAAAATCTGAAAATCACGAAGCAGCGAGGAATCAGTATGTCACAGAAACTGCTTATAACCAATTGCAGACTATTCAATGCCCCGGATGATAAACAAACCACTTCTGTTCTCATCGAAAATGGCACCATTACCCAAATCGGCCAAATTAATTCCTCCGCCGGCTGTGACAATACACTCGATGCAGAGGGACGCATAATTGCCCCAGGCTTCATTGATGTTCATATTCAGGGAGCAGGAGGTGCCGACGTACTCGATGCGACTCCTGAAGCCCTGAAAGCAATATCACAAACTTGTGCCCGCTTTGGAACTACGAGCTTCCTCGCCACAACCGTATTTAAACCAGACCACCAAAATCAACACCTCACCGTTGCCGCACAATGCGTAGACCGCGACCTCGGCGGCGCCAATTTACTCGGAATTCATCTTGAAGGCCCATTTATTTCACTCGAAAAAAAAGGAATGGTCCTGCCCCGGTGTATATGCCCACCATCCTTGAACGTTCTCGATAAAATTATGGACATCGCAGACGGCCACCTCCGAATGATGACAATTGCACCCGAATCGCCCGGGAGCCTGCAAATAATCCGACGCCTCGTTGACTCGAGGGTTATCGCCTCTTTCGGCCACTCCAACGCCACCTACGAACAAACCCTCGACGGCTTCAACATCGGCATCTCACACGTAACACATCTATTCAACACGATGCCGTCAGTCCACCATCGCTCACCCGGCCCACTCATCGCCATCTTTCAGACAAAGCACATAACCGCCCAGCTCATCTGCGATGGTGTCCACATACATCCAGCCGTTCTGAAATTTGCTTTTGAAACACTCGGCCCGAATCGTGTTATACCAATCACCGATGGAATGCAGGCACTTGGACTTGGCGACGGGAAATATCTCTATAACGGCATCGAATATGAATCCACAAATGGAACTGCAAGATACAAAGATGGCACCTTAATCGGCGCCGCCCTCGGCCTGAATCAACTCTTGAGAAGATTCATAACATTTACTGATTGCCCTTTTGATGTAGCCATCAGAACCGTTACTCAAAACCCAGCCGAATTGCTGGGCCTCGAAGATAAAAAGGGCTCTATCGCCCCTGGAAAAGACGCTGACCTGGTTCTGCTCGACCACGACTGCTCAGTCCACACAACCATTGTCGCCGGCAAAATCGTATTCCCAGAATAACATCTTACCAACTCATTGGTTATTCTATCTTCCGCGTTTCCTTTTGTAGATATGTCGAGGACGGATATGGCAGGGAACACAGGAGCTATGAACCAATACCTCGAAAAAAAGAAAAAATCCTGCAGCAGGTTCAGCTATAAAACTGGTTCATAGGGTTTGGGCCGGTTGCATTTACCTGACCACCAAATAAAGACCTGCTAAAGCCCGTTAGAAGTTCCACAAGGGGAGATTATCCAATAACAAGTGAAAACTTCTAACGGGCTAAAAATAAAATCTCAGCTTAGTACCAATCACACTGATATCTTTCCAGCCTCCGCCGGATTTGCTCGTTTGCCAGACGTAAAAAACCTCGCCTCTTATATTTTTTGACAGCTTGAAGGAGACCCCCGAATAAAACCTGTTTCTGTTAATGCGGTCCCCGTAAAAATCGACAAACACCTCATCCGCCAGATAAGGTTGTAATTTAAGCGCTGTAAGTTCGAGCGGCAGTTTCACAGAAAACTTGTTTCTATACCGCCAGATGTCCTCTTTATTTTCTCTGTCCCGATACTCCAGTCTTGACCTGTCAGTCAAATCAATATCAAACAATTTGCCTTTCAAGGTAATATTCAGATGTGGCCGATTTTCCGGCCTCCACGTACCTTTGCTGTCTTTCTCAAACACCTGCCTGTAGTTAAATCCCACGTCTATCCAATCCGCAAGACTTTTGTACACAAACCCTAAATCTGAATGCTGATAATAAAGGTGCCCGCCGTCGTCACCGAACCGAAATTCCTCTTCAAATGTAATTTTCCAGTCCTTATCGCTATCAAAGGTTACATTCGCCGTGCTCCAGTATTGAAAACCTTCATCATCGTAGGCGAAACAGACCCCACTAATTAACACGATGGTTATTACCGCTGCAGCAAAACACGTCCAATTTCCTGCTTTCACTTAAAAACTCCTGCAATATAGCAATCCTTGCCGGCTTCTTTCATTGTTATTCGCTCCGTACTTTTACCTTAATTTCTGATACAGTCCTTCGCATTTGACAATTTCTCTTTTCTTTAGTATTATTCTGCCTTCTGCTAATTTTCAAAGTCATTATAAGCAAATTTGAAATTTAGTATAAGTACAAAAAGATAAGGGTTTTGAAGGCGGTGATAATGGAAATTAAGCCGTTCAGGGCATTTAGGTTCGACTCCGGCGTGGTTGGCGATGTGGGCAGCTGTATTGCTCCCCCCTATGATTGTTTAAGCCCAGACCAGCAGCAGCGGCTTTATCGAAAAAACAAATACAATATCGTGCGGATAATCAAGGGAAAAACTACCCCTGCTGACAGCGAAAGCAACAATCAATACACAAGGGCCGCCGATTATTTTAACAGCTGGGCAGAAGAAGGTGTCTTAAGACAGGATTCAACCGAGGCCGTCTATGCTTACGTACAGGATTTCGGTTTATCCGGCATCAAGTTTCATCGATTGAGCTTTATTGCACTGGCCAGGATAGAAGAGCTCGGAAAAGCTGTCAGAGACCATGAGAACACCTTCAACGGGCCTATAATTGACAGGCTGAATCTTATAAAAGCGACGGGTGCGAAGTTCGGCCTGCCGTTTATGCTCTATGAAGATGACCAAAAAATCGCAGACAAAATCATTGAAAACGCCATTGACAGCCGGCCGCTTATCGATTTTCTCGATGAGCAGGATGTCCGACATCGGCTCTTTGCAATAACTGCTAAAGATGACATCGAGGAAATTTCGAAAATGATGCTCGATAAAAGCTGTATCATTGCCGACGGCCACCATCGTTACCAAACAGCTTTGAGGTATCTCAAAGAGACCTCTAATCCCAAAGCCGCGTATCAAATGACTGCCTTTGCTAATACGTGCCACGAGGGGCTGATAATTTTAGCTACCCATCGCCTTGTCGGTAAGCTCGAAAACTTCGATTTGAGAAAATTACTCGCCGACATCAAAGAAAACTTCGAAGTTGCAGAGTTTGCGTTTGATTCGCCCCAGGCGAAAACAAAAGCAAAACAGAAAATGTTAGCACAAATGAAAGAGCACTGTAACAGCGATAAAAATGCATTTGGCATTTACGGCGGTACCGGCACCTTCTATGTAGCGGTCTTGAAAGATAAACGGGCAATGGATTCAGTTGTACCCGAAAGAAGCCGTCCCTGGCGTTCGCTTGATGTTGCCATGCTGCACAAACTTGTCCTTGAAAAGCTGTTAGGCATCGACAAAAAGAAACTCGCATCCGGCAGCAACGTCGAATATATAAAAGGTACCGGCAATGCGATTGACGAGGCAATTGCCAAAGTTGACGGCAGGCAAAAGCAGGTTGCCTTCTTTATGAACGCTGTAAAATTGCAGCAGCTAAAAACGGTTACTGATGCCGGTGAAAAAATGCCACAAAAGTCAACTTACTTTTATCCCAAAATTTATACAGGCTTAACGATTAACAAATTGTAACACTGACTTAAATGTCATCCCTGCGAAAGCAGGGATCCATTAAGACAAATTGTGTAGATTCCCGCTTTCGCGGGAATGACAGAAAGATAGGAGGTTGTATATGGTAGATTGGAAAAACCCGCCGAGATTGTTTATTCCCGGGCCGGTAAAGGTCAACGAGGACGTTCTCCAGCAGTTGGCGCGCCCGACACTGGGACATCGTGGCAAAGAGTATGCTCAGCTCCACGCCGAAACGACCGTCTGCCTCAAAAAAATTCTTTACACTGACCAGAACGTCTTTCTGTCCACATCCTCAGCTTCAGGGATTTGGGAAGCAGCTATTCGAAACTGCGTGGCCCCGGATGAAACCGTCCTGGCTACTTGCTGCGGCGCATTCAGCGATAAATGGGCAGACGTGGCCAGGGCCTGCGGCAGAAATGTCGAGCAGCTGAAAGTTGACTGGGGCAAGCCCATTCTCACTGAGATGATTGGCGAAAAACTCGCTGCGGGCAAATACGCCGCTATCACATTAGTCTACAACGAGACAAGTACCGGCCTGACAAATCCGGTCTATGAGACCAGCGAGATGCTGAAGGAAAAATATCCCGATGTACTGGTCTTTGTAGATTCGGTCAGTGCTATGGTCGGTCTGCCTTTGCATTTCGACCAGCTCGGCTGGGATGTAACCTTCGCCTCGGTACAGAAGGCATTTGCAATCCCACCGGGATTGGCCGTAGCTGCCGTAAGCAACCGTGCGTTGGAAAAAAGTAAAGACGTCCCCGGCCGGGGCTATTACTTCGACTTCCAGAGCTTCGCAAAAGCTACCGAAAAAAACCAAACGCCCACCACCCCCAATATCCCCCATATTATGGCCCTGAACTACCAGTGCAAAAAACTGCTCAGTGAGGGTGTGGAAAACGTCTGGGAAAGGCACAGACAGATGGGTGATTTTGTAAGGGCCTGGGCTAAGGAAAAATTTGACCTCTTCTGCGAGCAAAAGTATGCCTCAAATACCCTCACAGCAGTAAAAAATACACGAGGTATCAATGTTGCCGAATTGATTAACACCCTCCAGCAGAAGCACAATACCATTTTCGGAAATGGCTACGGCAAGCTCAAGGAACAAACTTTCCGCATCGCTCATATGGGTGATATCACCCTCGACGACCTTAAAGAGCTTCTCGGCTGGATAGACGACGAAATCGGATAAAGCTTCTCACCCTCATTGTGAGCAGCGTGTAGTTTTCTTTTTCTATACGCTATACGCTGTACGCTATACGCTAATTATGAGCTTACGTGGTAGCTGAATTCAAGAACCCTCGGCGCAGTCAGCTTTAGGTAATCAGCCATACTCATACGTATCGCTTTTTCGTGCGAGCCGCTCTGGAACATGATATGGTCGTCCTTCTCTAAAGCCTTGTCTATAATAGTGGGTAAATCATACAGGTTGCCGAACGGAGGCTGCCCCCCCAGCTCACAGTCGCCAAATATCGCCCCGATATCCTTTTCCTCGGCCAGCTCGACTTTTTTAGCCTTCAGCTGACTCTTCAAGGCACGCAGGTCAATCTTATGAGATGCTGAAAGAACACACATCACATACTTACCGTCGGCCTTGACTACCACCGGCTTGGCTACGTATTTGCCCGGCTCATGCTCTACTGCTGCCATACTTTGCGCCGTAAAGGCCGGCTGGTGCTCGGTAACCTCGTAGCTCACCCCCGACTTGTCCAGAAATTCTATTACTCCCATCTTATACCTCCCAAAAAACTGCTAAAAATCACCTCGCAACGATTTCCTACACAGTTGTTTTTTACCCACAAAAATCCGGCCTGTCAATCGCTGAGATAAAAATTTACCCCGTCCGTAGTTGGACCGATTTCAAATACCACTCGTTCCGGCGACTTATCAACTATCAAATCGTGTACGTCCTGTGGTTTAGTCTTGACCTTGCCGAATTCGTGTTCACCGGTTTCGCTGTCATAATAACAAACCACCGTATTGCTTTTTCCCAAATCCATTGCTAAAATATTCATTGTCGGGCATCTTTGTTAGGTTGACATTAAAATATTGAGCGACCTCTGTGGCCAGCTCGTCGAAGGCTATTTTAGCCGAACAGACTAACCAGCAGGAGGCCTGGCTTTCATAGTTTCTCGGTGGCAGGAAAAAAATATATGAACGGGATAAAGAAATTGCAACCGCCTTTGACTGAAGCGGACGTGCGTTCGTTAAGAGCAGGCGAGCAGGTTCGTATCGCCGGCGTAATCTACACCGCTCGGGATATGGCGCATAAAAGATTATGCGAGTCAATAAACGCAGGCCAGCAGCTGCCGTTTGAACTTGAAGGTGCGGTTATCTATTTCCTCGGCCCAACGCCTGCCCGGCCGGGACGGGTAATCGGTGCCGCCGGCCCAACTACTTCATCAAGAATGGATGCTTTCAGCCCCAGGCTGATTGCTAACGGTCTGCGAGCAATGATTGGAAAAGGATATCGGGGTGAGGAAGTTAAAGATGCTCTGAAAAAATATGGTGCGGTCCATCTTTCTACTATCGGTGGGGCGGGCGCACTACTGAGTAAGCATATAGTCTCTGCAGAGGTAATTGCCTACGAGGACCTGGGAGCTGAGGCCATAAGGAAACTACAAGTAGTTGATTTTCCCGCTATTGTGGCCTATGATGCAACCGGCAACAGTGTTTATGGAAAGTAAAAGGCAAAGAAGGCACAGATTGACAGAGGTTAAGTAACAGTGAAAAAAATATAAGCCGGTGAAGTCTGTGAAATTACTGGTCAAAAGGGAAAAAGATGAAAGTAGCACTGGTTGGCCTGCTGCAGTCCGGCAAGAGCACAATTCTATCAGCTATCAGCGGCAAAGCAATTCCGCCGATTGGCTCGACGAAGATTGAAGAAGCTATTGTTCCGGTTCCGGACGAAAGACTCGATTGGCTGACCGAATATTACAAGCCTAAGAAAACAACCTATGCAACAATCGACTGCCTCGACTTGCCGGGCTTTAACTTTGCTGAGGAGCACGGCCGAATCGGGAGCAGACGGCTGATTAACAAAGTAAGAACCGCTGATATGTTGGTTCTGGTGGTGCGGGCGTTTGAAGAGCCAGCGGTGCCGCCTTATCGGAATAGTGTAAATCCAGCCAGAGATTTAGCAGAGTTGCAGACCGAACTGCTGCTTGCCGATTTGGAGCTTGTTGCAGGGCGCATAGAGAAACTTGAAAAACAACTCAAAAAACCCATCAAAACGCAGACACAGGATAAAGCGGAGTTGGCCCTGCAAAAAAAACTGCAGGAGGCAATTGAATCGGAGAAGCCGATAAGCTCGGTTATTGAAACCGAAGCGCATCGCCAAATGATTAGGTCGCTCGGATTTTTGACCTTAAAGCCGATTGTCGTTGCGGTAAATATTGGCGAAGGCCAGTTAGGTGAGAAGTTCGATTTTAGCGACCGTCTCGACAGCTCGGTGCCAGTCATTGCAATTTGTGCCAAGCTGGAATATGAGCTGGCACAATTAGACGCTGACAGTGCGCGTGAATTTATGGCTGATTTGGGTATTACTGAATCAGCGACAAGTAAATTCGTCAACAGCTGCTATTCGGCACTGGGCTTAGTCAGTTTTTTAACAATCGTCTCAGATGAGCTACGTGCCTGGCCTATAAAGCAGGGTACCGCTGCCGTTGATGCAGCAGGTAAAGTGCATACAGACATTAAACGGGGTTTTATCAAAGCTGAAACTTTTGCCTTTGACGAACTGAGAGAGCTCGGCAGCGAAAAGGCAGTCAGGGCTGCCGGCAGGATTCGGCTCGAAGGCAAGGACTATGTTGTTCAAGACGGCGATATTATTAATTTCAAATTTAACATATAATATAGACAAGATAAAGAGGTTTCCGACTTATGAAGGCAGTTTTACTAACTGATGTCAGGCAGATGGAGCTGGCGGATGTTCCGGAGCCGAGTATAAAAGAGGAAACGGATGTTCTGCTGAAAATCGAAATGGTCAGCGTCTGCGGCTCTGATATGCATTATTACGAGACCGGTAGAATCGGCTCGCAAGTTGCCGAGTATCCCTTTATATTGGGCCACGAATGCGCCGCGACAGTTCGAGCCGCCGGCAGTGCAGTTACTTGCGTCAAAGTCGGCGACCGGGTCGTCGTTGAGCCGAGTATAGTTTGCCACAATTGCGACCAGTGTAAAGAAGGTAGAGAGAATACCTGCCGAAATTTAAAATTCCTCGGCTGTCCGGGCCAGCTTGATGGCTGTCTGTGTGAGTATATCGTTATGCCTGAGGAGTGTTGCCTTATTATGGGCGACAAGCTCACTTTTGCCCAGGCAGTGTTATGCGAACCGCTGGCCATAGGTATATACGCTGTTAAGCAGTCTCATTTGCAGAAAAATTCGGACATAGCAATACTTGGCGCAGGCCCAATTGGCTTGAGCTGTCTGCTTGGTGCCAGAGCTGAAAATGCAAACGCCTGTTACATGACCGAAAAAGTCAATGAGCGCGTTGAAGTTGCTAAAAAGGCCGGCGCAGCCTGGGTGGGCAATCCGAACAAACAAAATGTAGTGAAAGGGATTCTTCAGCTGAAACCGGCCGGAATGGATGTTGTTTTTGAATGTGCCGGTCAACAGGAAACAATCGACCAGGCCGTCGAGTTGCTCAAGCCAGGCGGTAAACTAATGCTCATCGGCATTCCACGCACAGAAAGAATTTCTTTAACTATTGACAGCATACGCAGAAAAGAAATTACCATCGTAAATGTTAGAAGGCAAAACAACTGTACGCAGGCATGCATCGATTTGATAGCTTCCGGTAAAATCAGTGTCGATTTTATGGCAACTCACAGATTTAAACTTGAACAAACCCAGGATGCCTTCTGTTTGGTTGCCGGGTATCATGACGGCGTGGTTAAGGCACTAATTGAATTCTAAGACCTATGAAAAAAGCAAGTATCGTCAGCATCGGCAATGAGCTTCTCAGCGGTCAGACGGTGGATACTAATGCTGCGTATCTAAGCAGGAAACTACTTTCAATCGGCATACCCGTCGTCAGCTCCTACACTGTCGGGGATGATGTGGACTTAATTGTACGGTCATTGAAGTTGGCCAGGGGTGATGCTGACATGGTTCTGGCAACCGGTGGGCTGGGCCCAACTGATGATGATTTGACCCGCCAGGCATTCAGCAAACTGCTCGGCAGCGAACTGCAATTGGAAAATGAGCTTCTGCAAAAGATACAGGATTTTTACACTAGGCGAAATTTGCGAATGCCTCCCAAGAATAAGATTCAGGCGTATATACCAGCCGGTGCGAAGGCACTTGCGAACAATCTTGGTACAGCACCGGGCATTATGGCGAAAGTAAAAGCCAAATTGCTTATTGCTATGCCTGGTGTGCCGTCAGAAATGAAGCAGATGTTTGAAGAATCGGTTTCTGCGGAGCTAAAAAGAGTCGCTGCCGAATCCCGACAAGTCGCAATAGTGGTACGAAAACTAAAATGCTTCGGAGCAGGTGAATCAACAATCAGCGAATTGCTCGGCAATCTTTGTCAGCGAGGCAGAAACCCACTAATCAATTTCACGGTAGAATACGGTGTAATTACCCTGCACATTATCGCAACGGCAAAAGATGAAGGCCAGGCACAACAAATGGCTGAGAAAGACGAAAAATTGCTGCGTAATATACTTGGAGAATTGGTTTACGGTACCGGGGAGAAGACATTGGCCGAAGTGGTGGGCGAAAAATTAGCTCAACAAAAAAAGACACTCGCTGTGGCCGAATCCTGCACAGGTGGTACTTTAGCCAAGCTGTTAACCGATATCCCCGGAGCAAGCGGATATTTCACATACGGCTGGGTCGCTTACAGCAACAGCGCTAAGGTCAGTGAGCTCGGTGTACCAGCCGATTTGATTGAAAAGCACGGTGCTGTCAGCAGCCAGATAGCAGAGGCTATGGCTCAGGGCGCCAGAAAAGAGGCTGGAACAGATTTTGCCATTGGGGTAACCGGCATAGCCGGACCGGCCGGTGCAGGTGAACAAAAACCCGTCGGCCTGGTATATATTAGTGTGGATTACGATAATGGAGGTGAAAATAAACGCTTTATTTTTTCCCATGGTAGAGATTTTATACGGCTTCAAACAGCACAAACAGCCCTAAATATGCTCCGGTTAAAATTGTAGATTTGACTAATTATGTTGATAATGTTATAATAGAGTTTACTCGAATTAACAAAATACGAGGTCAATATGGCAAAAAAACGTGGGCGTTTAGGTGAAATACTCTACAAAGCCAAGCTTGTAGAAAAGCAGGCACTCATCAATGCGATAAAGACTTCGAAAGCCGATAATAAACGGCTCGGCCAGGTATTGCTTGAACAGGGCCTGATAGACGAAGAAAATCTAACCAAGGCAATCGCCAAGCAATTTGGCTTGGAATACGTGAACTTAGATCAAACTGACATTCCCTCCGATGTAATGAAGCTTATCCCGGAAGACATTATAAAAAGGCATAATGTTCTTCCGCTGGGTATGAATAATGGCAGATTGAGATTAATTATTAGCGACCCGTTGAACTTGGATACGATGGATGCGATTCGATTTCGGTTGAATACCGAATTGGATTGCTGCCTTGCGAATCCTTCGAAAATCCGATCCTGTATCGAAGATTTGTTCGATAAAACAAAAAGGGAAGAGGACGACAAGCTAAAGCATAGTATTGATGCGACTGCCGCCGAGCTTGCCGAGGCTGGCGACGAGTTGAAAGCAGAAATCCTTCGTGCCGAAACTACAGGCGACGACGGCCCCATTGTCAGGCTGGTAAACCTCATAATAGATAATGCCTACTATGTGCGGGCCAGCGACATCCACTTTGAGCCAATGGCCGACAGGGTACGCATAAGATACCGTGTTGACGGTGTCTGTTTGGAAAAAGACGACATTCCCAAGAATATGCAGGCACCGATGATTACGCGCCTGAAGATTCTATCAGGTATGGATATTGCCGAGAAAAGATTGCCGCAAGATGGTCGAATTAAGCGTACGATTGGAGGCCAGGATATCGACTTTCGTGTTTCTGCTCTGCCGGGCTACCACGGAGCGAGTGTAGTGTTGCGAATTTTACGCCCGGATGCGGTCAACATTGGTATCCGGTCAATGGGTTTTGAAGAGGACCATTATGAACAGTTTCAGCGGATTATCACAAGACCCAATGGAATCTTTTTGGTTACAGGCCCGACTGGTAGCGGTAAAACCACAACACTGTATGCGGCGCTGCAGGAGCTTAACAAACCGGATAAGAAAATCATTACGGCTGAGGACCCTGTGGAATACAACTTCGACGGTATGAATCAGTGTCAAGTCAAGGAAGACATCGGGTTTACATTTGATAGGATTCTGAGGGCAATGCTGCGACAGGCTCCTAATATCATACTCATTGGTGAAATTCGAGATGGTGTCGTCGCAGATATCGCGATTCAAGCAGCACTCACCGGACACTTGGTTTTCAGAACATTGCATACCAACGAAGCCCCCAGTGCAATTACACGTCTTATAGATAAGGGTGTTAAGCCGTTCCTCGTAGCCAGCTCAATACAAGCCATTATGGCACAGAGACTTGTAAGGGTCATTTGTGATAAATGTAAAGTAATTGATGAAAAGCCGGACCCCTACCATTTACGCGTGCTCAATATTGCCCCTGAAGACATTGAAAAACAACCTGTGTACAAGGGAGCCGGATGTAGCCAGTGCCAGGATACAGGCTACAAGGGCCGAATCGCTATATTTGAGATGATAGAACTAAACAGCGAAATTAGAGAACTGGCCTTTGCGAAGGCGCCTACTACCGAATTGAGGAAAGCGTGTCAGGCAAGCGGAATGAGAACACTGATGGAAGACGGTAAGATTAAGATATTCAAGGGAACAACCACACCGGAGGAAGTTGTCAGAATAACGAAGACAGAAGAAGTGGTAATAGGTTAAACCGAATAAAATTGTTAAGGATTCTCAAATGGCAACAGTTAATATGGATAGATTATTACAGGCCTGTTTCTCCCAGGGTGCCTCAGATATACATCTTGTTACTGGTCGGTCGCCAGTATTACGAATAGACGGCCAGCTGAGGTCTCTGGAAACCAAGGTTCTTGAGCCTGATGATACTGTGGCTTTAATGAAAAGCATAACTCCTGAACGAAATCAACAAGAACTTCAGGAAGAAGGTGGAACCGACTTTGGCTTTGCCTATCGCGATGTAGCGAGGTTTCGTGTCTCCGTTTTTCGACAAAAAGGTCATATCACGGTGGTTCTACGCCTTATCCCAACGACAATTATGAGTTTCGATGAAATAGGTCTGCCCAAGATTTGTGCTGCTTTGTGCCGTAGGCCGAGAGGAATGTTTTTGGTTACAGGTCCCACCGGATGTGGCAAAACCACCACCTTGGCTTCTATGGTAAACTACATTAACGAAAACTTTGACCGTCATATTATAACCATTGAAGAACCGATAGAATATTATCACGCGCATAAAAAATCTATTATTAACCAGCGTGAAGTCGGTGTTGATGTTCCAAGCTTTTCCGAAGCGTTGAAACGAGTCTTAAGAATGGACCCTGACGTGATTTTGGTGGGCGAATTGCGAGACCTGGAAACAATTGAGGCGGCCGTTCGAGCTGCTGAAACCGGCCATCTTGTCTTTAGTACATTGCATACGACAAGCGCTGCAGGAACGATTACCAGGATTATTGACGTTTTTCCCGTAGACCAGCAGGAGCAGATTCGTACTCAGTTAGCAAGCAACCTGATGGCGGTTCTCAGTCAGGTCCTTTGTCCTTTAGCAATCGGCAGGGGAAGAGTTGCCGCCTTTGAGTTTATGGTTGTAACACCCGCCATTGCCAATCTTGTCCGTGAAAACAAAACTTATCGAATTGATTCGAGCATTCAAACGGGTAAAAAGTTGGGAATGCAGCTTCTTGATGAGCACCTCTGGCAACTTTATGAGAGAGGTAAAATTACCTTAGAGGAAATGCTGGAAAAAGGCCGCCAGCAGGGTGCGTTACAGGATAAGGCTATGGCCAAACTGGGAGGCGCAAAAGTAAAGGGAAAGGCAAAAAAAGAAGCGACAAAGGAAACGGAAACGGAGGATATATTAAGGATGTAGTTGGTAGCACAAACAAACCGGATTTTGCAAAATACCAGCGCCAAAACAGGTAGGGCTGGTATTTTTTTTGCACGAAAAGACAGTACCGCTTATTCTTCGGCAAGCACAGAGCAGCAAGGACGTAAAGTTAGGCATGTCGAAGTCTTAATAACTAAATGTCCAATTCGTAATTTATTTGCCAAAAAGGTTTTAATGTTGTATAATGAGGTGGATTTGAAATGCAGTTGATTGTGAGGTGAAAGCCCGATGGAAAAAACGAAAGCAGCAAAAACGCTGCCCCCTATAGAACAATTGAGGGGTAGAACTCTTGGCAGGGTACTAATAAAAATGGGTGCTCTGACCAGAGAAAAGGTTCACGAATGCCTGAAAATCCAGAAGCAACGGCACGGGACCATACAAATAGGCCAGATTTTCCTTGAACTGGGGCTGATTGATGAAAACCAACTGCAGATTGCTCTGGCAGCTCAGCAGGGGATGGAATATATAAACCTGGCTAACATCGACATCCCTCTTGATGTAATCGGAATGGTCCCGGCCCAAATGGCAAAGACATATCACATCGTACCAACCGGATATAATAAAGAACAAAATGAATTGAGTGTTACCCTTGACAATCCTGATAATTTCAGAGCAACCGACGACTTAAGCACGCTGATGGGTTTTAAGGTTAGCGCGAAGATAACCGACCCTGAAGCGCTGGAAAGCGCTTTGACTAAGTATTATGAGACGAAAGAGGAAAATATCAACGAGCTGATAGGTGAAATACAAGAGGACAGTTTTCTCGCAGAATTTGAAGGCAGGGACCAGAGTATTGACCTGGATGAATTGAAGGAACTGTCCGAGTCAAATCCCGTCAAAAAACTACTTAATCTGGTTCTGCTGCAGGCAATTCGCGATAAGTCCTCAGATATCCATTTTGAGCCGTTTGAGAATGAATACAAGATGCGCTACCGTATTGACGGTGTGCTTTACGAAATGATTCCTCCGCCAAAGTACATTGCCGCGGCGCTTAGCTCGCGTATAAAGGTTATGGCAAACCTGGACATCGCTGAGAGGCGATTGCCCCAGGATGGCAGAATCTCACTGACCGTCCAGGGCAGGCCGATTGATTTGCGCGTTAGTGTTCTGCCTACAATGTTTGGAGAAAGTGTAGTATTGCGTGTTTTGGACAGAAGTCAGATCAGTTTGGATTTGGAAAAACTGGGGCTGAGACAAGAGGACATCAAGTTAATCCGTCAGCTTATTCACAAACCTAACGGTATTATAATTGTTACAGGTCCCACCGGATGTGGCAAAACCACCACTCTTTACGCGGCCTTGAATGAACTTAACAGCGTTGAAACGAAACTAATCACAACTGAAGACCCGATAGAATATGACATTGACGGTATTATTCAGGTCCAAATGAGACCGGATATTGGACTGACATTTGCGAGGTGTTTACGCTCAATTTTGCGTCAGGATCCTGATATTATACTGGTTGGTGAAATCCGTGACATTGAAACAGCGGAAATGGCCGCACAGGCCTCGCTGACAGGCCATATCGTGTTCACCACACTGCACACGAACGATGCCCCAAGTTCCATAGCACGACTTTTGGATTTAGGGATTGAGCCGTTTCTTATCACCGGTACGGTCGAAGCTATTATTAGCCAGCGATTAATTAGAAAGATATGTGAAAATTGCAAAACACCATTCGAGCCAACTGAGGCCCAGCTAACAGAATTGGGGCTTACACCGGATGATGTCCACGGCAAAAAGTTCCATTACGGCCGAGGCTGTGACAAGTGTAATAATACCGGTTATAGGGGCCGGACGGGTATTTTCGAGGTTATGACATTCAACGACCAAATCCGCGACTTGATTATGAAACAAGCTTCGACAAACATTTTGCGTGAAGCCAGCCAAAAAGCGGGTATGAGGCTGCTGCGCGATAATGGTTTGGCAACAATCTATGATGGCATTAGCACTATAGACGAGGTGATAAAAGTAACAATTTCAGAAGGCTAAGAAGTGTTAACCAATTGTTAATCTGAAGGAGGTGTTCGGAATGCCTGTTTTTCAATATGAAGCGCTGGACTCGCAGGGCGTGGAAGTAAAAGATAAAATAGAGGCCCTCAGTCAGAAAGAAGCAATAAGCAAGATACGGAATATGGGATATTTCCCCACGAGGGTCCGTGCGCGCGGTGGTGGGAAAAAAACACCGGCAAAAACTGCAGCAAGACCCAAATCCAAACGCGGTGCCGGCGGAAGGGTCAAACTCAAACTAATAACCCAGTTTGCAAGACAGCTTTCCACGCTGCAGGACGCGGGCCTGCCCATTTTGCGATCACTTAGGATTCTTCAGGAGCAGCAAAAGCCAGGAACATTCAGGAAGGTCGTTGGTTATGTAGCCGATGAAATCGAAGGTGGTTCAACGCTCTCGGAGGCGATGGGCAGATTTCCCAAAAGTTTCGATAAGCTGTTTGTCAATATGGTGGCCGCCGGTGAGACCGGCGGCGTGCTTGACTTGATCCTGTCACGGGTGGCTGACTTTATGGAAAAAGCACAGAAACTTAAATCACGAGCTACAAGCGCAATGATTTATCCAATTGTGGTTATGTCTGCGGCGTTTGGTATTGTCCTGGGATTGATGAAGTTCGTGATACCGCAATTCAGTAGTGTGCTAACTGAGATGTTGGAGGGTGAACAACTGCACGTAGTAACGCGGACGGTGCTCGGAACAAGCGAGTGGATTGCATACCGTGGTGGCTGGGCCATTCTATTGGGAGTGCCGTTTGGAGCGATTTTACTGATCAAGATAATAAAGCGGTTTAGCACCGGCAGACTCGTTCTGGATGCCATCAAGTTGAAACTGCCGGTGATGGGTCAACTTAGCGGTAAAATGGCTGTTACGCGGTGGACAAGAACATTGGGGACGTTGATTAGTGCCGGTGTGCCAATCCTGGATGCCTTAAAAGTTACGCGCGAGACGGCAGGAAACGAGGTCTACTCGAATATGCTCAACAATGTTCACAATTCCATCAGGCAGGGTGATACCTTTGCCAGCCCGTTAAAGCATTCAAAAACCGTTGACTTAATTGTCTCCAATATGGTTGCTGTGGGTGAGGAAACAGGCGACCTGGACAAGATGCTTATGAAAGTAGCCGACAAT
>SDBT01007963.1_pt1 | contig 17379 bp, 16 predicted proteins | sample 2277101 | NCBI WGS metagenome assembly SDBT01 (sample SAMN10404973, study PRJNA504765) | marine sediment metagenome | isolation source: marine sediment core GS10_PC15, 103 cmbsf | place: Arctic Ocean: Southern Knipovich Ridge | collected 2010
GCTGTGATTGCCAGAAGGCTCGGTCGCGCTGTCGGCAGGAATGCTGTCCAAGCCTTGAACGACTTGTCGGTAGGTATAGGTCGTCAATCGAGGCTGATCCTTGACAACCTCGGAATCATTGTCAACGTCACCAAGGCTCAAAAGGATTACGCGGTCGCTTTAGGTAAGACGGTAGACAAGCTTACTGACGTTGAGAAACGTCAGGCCTTCCTTAACGCTACCATGGAATCGGCACGGTTGAAGGTTGCTGCCCTTGGACCGGATGTCCTCACAGTGGCAGACCAGTGGGATCGGCTTTCCGCTGCGATCAATAACACCATCGATCAACTAGCGACGGCTCTCGTTGGTGGCGGAATCCCAGCGACTATAGCCGACTTCCTGGACGATAACAGGCAGGCCATCGTTGCCTTCTCTCAGGCGGTCCAACAAGGAATAACCATAGTCCTTCAAGACCTTGTCAAGACCGTCACCGTTGCATTCCAGAAAGGTGAGCTTGCGGGAGTTCTCGTTTTGATTTTTCAGGGTCTGTTAAGGCTCATAGCTAAGTCAATACTTGAACTGATCGTCCTTCTGACTCCGGTTATCTTTGCGGCCATCAAAGACTTGTTTGACGTTGCGCAGAAGGCTTTCGATAAATCAGAAGTGGCTTTCTTTCTTCGAGCAACTGGTTTTCTTCCTTTCAAATCGGCACCCGACAAAGAAATAGAAGCTGTTGGCAAGAGTGTATCGGATGCCATTGACGCCCTTAGGCCTGGAGTAGAGGAAGCTGCTGCTCGACTAGGACGAGAGATAGATGACACCATAGGATTGATCGAAAAGAGACTGGGCATCAGGCTGCCCAAGATAGCCAAGGAAATAATAACGGCTGGCAAGCCAATCGAGAGTGCCATCCGTAATTTGTTCGCCCCTGACCTTGCACTTGAATCTTTCGATGATCGCTTGAACAGGACCGTCCTCAAGCCTGCCGAAGAAGCGATAAACTTGCTGGACAAGCTGACTAAGCGGGCAGAAATACGAAGTCCGTTGCTGTTCTCATCAGAACAGACCGCTCAGACAAAGAAGGCGATTAGCGCTCTCGTAGATGCGGCCAAGGCAATCGACCTTGTTGTCGAGGCTTCGTTGAAAGCAGCGAAGGATGCAGGTATCGATCCCGAGGCTGTCCTCGGAAGACTCGAACCGATCCTGGGTCGTATCAGGCAATTTCAGTTTGAGCTTAATGCGTTAGCTGAATCACCGGATGACTTGAAGGTATCCGATGCGGTAGAGAAGCTTACAGACCTGATAAATCGGCTCATAGTCTCCGCGAGCTCCCTGGCAAGTACCCAGTTTTTCGGCACCGGACGTTCGTTTGAGCTTCGTGGGTTCATTGATCTACTTGAGAAAGTCAGACTCCAGGTCGTTGGGCTTGGGAAGGACTCAGAGAAAACGGTACTGTTTGATCCCCAATTGACTCCTGGGTTGATCGATGATGCTGAAGAACTTCGACAGAAGATTGTAGAAATAAAGGATGAGCAAGAAGGCGTCTTCGTAATCGACAAAGATAACATTGGTTTCGTTTCAGAACTTATCAAGCTGGTAGGGAAGCTCAGGGGTGCAATCGCCGTAGCCGATTTCGAATCTCTTGCTATCCCAACGGGTAGCGCCCTACCCGAGTCGTTGTCACTCATTGAGGATGAGGCTTCTAAGCTCGGGATAACAGTCAAAGAGCTCCTGACAATCCTGGAAAGAGTGCCAGGTTCCTTGGATGCAACTCGAATTTTTGGTGTTGATGCCATAAGTCAGATAAGACAGGCAATCAGCACATTGAAAATTCGTGAGGCTTTCAATGACACTCTTTCTGTTTTCAGAGCGGTTGAAGATGGACTCAGGGTAATTGAAGACAGACTGGAGATCGATTCGGTTCCCGTAGAAGAAGTCATCACTGTTTTTGAAAAGCTGAGTGCTGCGATATCTGACTCTGGAATCCTGCTTGGAGCTCTCGAGGTACCAGGACAAACCATAGCCAATATTGATCGACTAGAAGAAACAATCGGGGCGCTAAAAGACCAAGTCCTCGTTTCCGAACTAAAATTCGCCCCCATATCGAAGTTGGGGATTGTCGACGCGATCAAGAAGCTGGTTTCAGATGTTCGGGATGAAATCGACAATCAGTTCAAGGATCTCAAGGGGGGGACCAGACCGAACTTCGGTGCATCTATAGGGTTCAACTTTCTTGATCCACTCGCTGGCTTCAGACCGCTCGTAGTCGAGAAGGAGCTAAAGCTACTGGGTGACTTCCTGAACACCCTGGAGAACTTCACCAGGGAAGTCGCCCTCCAACAACCGAACATCGATATCTTTCCAGAAGAGCAGGTGGGTGCTACCCGTCGACTCGTTGGATTGCTGGCCGGCGTGACGAAGTCGCTCAGCTCTGTGATTCGTCGCTTCAAAGAATTGACGACTATCAAGTTCCTTGATCCTGTGGTTTTCGACGATCGAATAAAGCCGTTCAGAGACTCCCTGAAGAAGCTTGAGCTTCAGATAGCGACTGTGGGAAAAACTCCGCAACAGGCGGCTCCGATAGTTTTTGAAAGCCTATTCGGCGGGGAGGAATTAAGCAGCGATCAAAGGGAAGAAGCTAACGCGGCGATATTGAAAGCCCTACAGGCAAAGGAGCAGCTTGTTATTGAGAGGAAGCTCGGTCAGGTACAGAAACAGACTTTGACTATTACTGGGCAGATCCTTGGAATTGGAAAGAGCCTTGTAGAGCAAGCCAGGATTCGCGTAGGTCTACTGACCAACATTACTGACGAGAACCGAGCTGCGCTTCTTGTTACCGAGTTAGAACGGGCGGCAGAGCAACAAACTCTTGCGAACAGAAAGAAAATTGAGGCGGTTAATGCAAGCATCCTTAGCCTAAGGAAGGAGCTCGCGACCGAGACCAGGGACATAGCGGAACTCGAAAGAATCCGCACCGAGGAGAACAAGGAGCTTAGTATCGCTCAAAGGATCCTTCTATTCATCCTTGAGGGGCAGGCAAAGTTCCTTCGAGCGCAAGTCGATGCAGCAAGGGAATTGACCTCTCTGCTCGGTTCGATCACGAAACTCGAGGTTGATTTGTCATCGGTAGGAGGGACCGAGCTAGAGAGGGCAAACCAACTAATTGAAGCGCGCGAGAGAGAAAACGAAATAGTCAGTGAAACGGAGAAGGTCGCGATCAGAAGAGAAGCGAGTTTAAAGGACCAGATCACGGGTGCCGAGAGGGTTAATTCGCTGCGACAAGATGCTTTTGAACTGGAACTCGAATTGGCGTCAGTCGGTTTAAATCAAGTAGAGAGGGCAGAGCTACTCATTCAGAAACGCAAAGAAGAGGGCAGAGAGCTTTCATTGATCGAGCAAAAAGAGATCAGGCGGGTGGCCCTTTTAGAGAAGCAGAACAAAGAAGCCGCAGAACTTGCTAGAGCAAGAACAGAATTGGTCGAGAGTGTAACCGGAATCATCGGTCAGGGCATAACCGAAGGCATCCTCAGGGGCAAGATTGCTTTCAAGGACGTCGCAGAGGTTGGCGCAAACCTCTTCCGAAATTTCATGGGCAAGGCGATCGACAATATTGCCAAGACTCTTGATAAAGCCTTGACGAATGTGTTAGGCAGCACAGGTGCGGTCGGTCTAGCCGGCGCCCTCATCGGAATCGGCGGCTTGATCATCTCTAACCTTCAGGGTAAAACTTCATCGACCATCGATGACTTCGGAGATCAGGTCACGTCGTCTGAGGCTATCCGTGGGGTCGTGGCTGGCCCGACGAATGTTGCTATCAGCAAGGTGGGGAATCAACTGAAGGACGCCCTGAGGGTGTCTGAGGGCCTCCTACTCAGGATTGCGACCGCAGTTGAGAGTGGTGGCGGGGGCACGAGTGGTGGCGGGAGCGATACATCGGATAACCTTTCAGTCTTACTCAGTGGAAGCACACCCTCATGAATGGTCAGAGTTTAGGGTTCGTCCCGCGTGACAGCACGTTCTACTTCACGGTCTCAAACCGCGATCAGAACGGTCTTGCTATCGGCATCCTGGATACAGATGACGATCCATTCACGCCGACTCATTTCGATGTCCTCGACCCTGAGCTTCAGGACACCATACTCATCAATCAGACGCTGACTCAAACGACGGACTACGCGAACCTATGGTTCGGACAGATCGACTTCTCGACCAGTGATTTCACTGATTCGCGCGACAAGACGTACAGCATCGTCGTCAAGGGAGGCACTGGGGAGCAGGCAAAGTTCCACCTTTACAGCGTGACCGTGAGCAGCACAGTCGAGCGTCTCGACTACCTGCGTAATGACATAGAGAACGTAATATGGCCACGACTGAAGCGTATACTCGGCCTCTGTGGCGAGAACATGATTCTCGATGATTTCACTTACGACAACGCGCACAACATCACTGGCCTGAGGATGCGACTATTTCAGAATTCGACTTCGGCTCAACTGGCAACACCAGATCTTCCAGATAGTGACATTCCGGAAGTTGGTGAACTGTCGACCTACAGAATCGACCAGACGATGGAGCTCCCCCGCAGCGTGAGAATTGATCACACGAGCTTCGCTGACTCAGACGAGGCGGATGTGCCGGCGAACGAAAACCAGGATACGGACTTCGAGACGGCTCCTGGCAATGAGACAGGTTGGCCTGTGTAGGGTGAATTGGATGTCAGATCTTCTCGTGCAGCTCGGAGTTGGCGGTATCTTTGCGATACTGGTACTAAAGGAAGTTTTTGGGTTTCTTCATAACAGGTCAAAAAATCGAAACGGCGCAGAGCAAACGCCTGTGTGGTACGAACGGAAAAGCTTGGAAGAAGCTATCAATGGCTTATGTGTCTCGATTGATTCACTGAAGGATTCCATGGCTCAGCAGAATAAAATCTTGGAGAAGATGGTAAGCCGCATCATCTCTATTCAAGCTGAAGTACATGATATCCGTGATGGACAAGCCGAGATTGAAAAGTTGCTACGGATCCCCAAGTCTCAAGTGTAATATGAAATGTCTGGAGCGCTCCGTGGGCTCGCTCGAGCCTGGCACAACAATCGACAGTCGATCCCAGAAGATAGTGGACGGTGTGTCGATCCGGTATCGAAGTCACCGCAGGCTACAGGATCTCCATTGGCTGCACCGAAGAGAGTTCTAACCCATCCAGATCTCCCCCAGGTTCAGGGACAGGGTCTATACGAGTACCCTCAGAACCCTCACGTCACCCGTGGGTTTATACTCGCTCCGGCAATCCGGGTCGACGCCGCGATGCAGAGGACGCTTGGTACGAACATCCTCGCACAGCAGCTTGGGAAGGAGGAGGACGTACTCATCAGCGAGATCTGGCTCGGTGGTGGTCGTGAAGTTTCGACTTTCACAGAGATGGCCCGAGTGTTTCACGCCATGTGGACGACTCCGCTCACCCCCGGAAACCTCTTTGGCTGGGAACCTCTTGACGTTGGCGAGACCAGGTACCTGGTGAAGATTGTCAATGTGATCATCGGATCTCCAAGGACAGAGTACGTGGAAGTCAGGGAGTTCATCGAGCAGCGGGATCCATCGTATCTCACCCAATCTCTGGAGCTGATCCTAAAAACTGAATCTCCGGTCCTTCCACCGAGCGGTTCGATCGTCATGGAAGGGCTGTAGTATGGCTCTCGCATCTGCCAATCCAGTTCTCCATAAATCATCCATGGAGCTCCAGTTTGCTGGGACTGGGCTTCAGAACCCTATCCTGAGTGGATTCGCCGCAAGGTTGACACTCAGCTTTGCGGTAGATGAGACCTTGATCTCATGGCGCGTCTTCACAGACACTGGCTTCGAGAAAAACCTGCCAGTAATTCAAGACACCGAAGGCGCGACGGTGACGGCTGACATCCTTCACGGGACAGACTCTCTGTCGAGTGTCGAGGGTCAAAGGAACTTCATCGAGTGGGTGACGAACAGAGGTACCACTAGACGACAGTTCTTCGTCAAGGACTTGCCTTCAACGGGTTCGCTCTACATCGAGAATCAGGAGTGCCAGGAGAGTGAAGCCATCATTTTCGCCAGCATCGATGGTGACGGTCCTGTCACAGAAAATAATGAGAATGCGGCAAACGTCAGCCTGTCGATCAACATACTTCCGAATTTTGCAGACGAGTTCTTCACTCTCCACAACTTCTCTGGTAACCGATTTGCCAACACTCGAAGAGCCTGGGGAGGAGCAGCTACGGCTTCCTTCTTCATCGATGGGGTCACGGCTATCGCTGAAAAGCCGATAGAGGACCTTACTGGTTTCTTTTGGGAGACGAGACCGCTTGAACCGCCAGCCAATCTTCCGGTGAGCTACGGTCAACACACCGTAACCGTTCGATTGCGGGCGAAGTCAGGCAGTGCCAATGCCATAGACATCGAAGGTGTGATTCGAATAAGGCAGATCCCATCGCAAGCGTGAAATGAAATTTATCGTAGTTAACAATGCTGGGGATTCGCCAGAGAACCCGGTCGTGAATGGCCTGCAGTTCAGGGTCACACTCCACAAGCACGACGCGACTGTGACGATCTCTCGTGCGTGGATAACGCACGGAAGTTCTAGTTCGGAAGACGTCACAGACATGACGGGTTTGGTAACCGAGAACGATGAAGACGCATTTTACGACGTGATTTCTGGTACTGAGATAAAGTCATCTGATCCATCACTCTTGAATGTTCTTCACTGGACCACGAGTGATGGAGTTCACGTGAAACGTGGTCTTTTTTGTGCAGATCGACCGGAGCATGACATCCTTATGAATGGGTACGACGGCAAGGACGTGTTGAAGCCAAGGATTATCCCGACCCTTTTACCGTTCGGTGTAGGAGGGACTTAACGGATGGCTGTGCCGCGACACAAGGTCGGCTGGGGGATCGACGAAGGTATAGGACAAGGAAACTGTTCAGCAGTTTTCTTCCACGATGAGACGTGGTGGGGATGCTTTCGAAAAACTTTTCCTTCTCCATTCGACTACAAGTTCGCTCGCTACGACACCAGTCCGGGCAATCCAAACGACCGCTGGAAAGAACTCCAAAAAGCACATGATAGTGTAAACAATGGAGCCCCGGACTGCATCGTCGATTCAGCAAACGATCGGGTTTACATCTTGATTCAAGGGTCTGGAAATAGATGCGAAATCACTAGCCTGACTTACGATAGACTAACTAAGACTTGGGCCTTAGATCCGCTAGTTACCCAGGTGGAGATTCCCGGGATACATGGTAGTGGCGGCATAGAATACGACGACAGAGCTACAATTGCCCTGGCTCAAAACGGAAGATTGTTTGTATTCGATGCCGAACCATCTACCAGTCCTGAAATTTTAGTCAATTGGAGCGACGACAATGGAGCGACGTGGGAAGCAGAAGACATCGTTACGCCTACTCCAGACCACGCATTTAGCATACGCAATCAAGATGATGCTCCACCGTTCGAGGGTGGTGGGAGGGCGATAGACTCTGTTCAATTCATCTGGGATGACGGTGTCTTAGGACCACGTAACTACATCGGAGTTCTATGGGGTGAGGAGAACGGATCTGGGCATCGGTTTTTGAGGATTCTTGAAAGTGCTGATCCGTCAGTCAAGGGCAACTGGACTTTTGAAAACCTAGGTGGCTTGCCTTTTGGTGAGATTAGCGCCGGCAGGGTCGCAATCACGAGAGACGCCAGCTTTGTAAACAATCGTCTTTATGCGATCGTTGTGACTCAGGACGAGACGGATTTCAATAGTAAGCACTATTGCTTTGCCAGGGACAACAAGCCGGATGCTATTTGGAGACCTTTCGAATGTGAGATGACCGCATTAAATCCAAATCCAGACGCAAATCTTGAGCTTGTTGGAATACAGTACAATTTTTCTCAAGATCAAGTGCATGTGTTCTGCACGAATTCACAGGGGAAAATCGCTGAGAGCGACAACGACCTTTACACTAGAATTGCTCCGGTCATGGTTGGTACCGATGATGACGTGTCTCTGTCTTTCGATCCAGTTGCGGCACATATCCTAGCTAGCACCGCGAATTTAACTGCCTTTGGTATGCGTCATGAGCCAGTAGACAGTGTCAGCGGCCTGATGATAGTTGTGAGGACCAACTTTTCTCAGGCAGAACTCAATTACGGGTTCCTTGAAATAGCTGGACCGCCGATACCACCTCGGCCATCCCCGATACCACCGCAGGCTGATCCGCTTTTACGACTCAAGATATTCCCAGGCTTCAACGATCCTATTCAGCTTCAGCACGGCGATGATCAGATTCGCGATGGGACGGCTCTAGACGGAGTCGTTCATGAGAGTCCAGCAGTCATAATCGGGAACGCGATTGAGAGCTATGCTGGAGCGAAGACGATCGAGATCTTTCGTGAAGTCATAACACTCGATACCGACGATGATCCAGTTATCATCGGTGGAGTACCACAGGGCGACGGTTTAGTCTTGGTCCAGGCAGAGCAACTCATTGAGCTCGCGAAGTTCATCACTCTCCCTGACATAAACCTCACTGCTTCACCGTTTACTGATTCAACCTTCTTCCACTACCTGCTTAGACTTCGCAGCGAGGTTGCAAGTACAATATTCATAGATGTGGATCAGTACGCCTACGTTATAGTTCATCAAGATGATGGAGATCAGGGTGCCAACTAGCAAATTCATATTTAAACGCCTGGGTAGTCGAGTCCTATTTAAGTGCCCTGACTGTGGAACTCTTTGCGAGGTTGGCACGTCACAGATTGCCGGCCAGAAATCGATTCGTTGTCCTATGGTAGCCTGCGATTTCTGCGAGACCATAGACTTGACTGAAGTTGTCACAGAAACGGTCCCATGAGCAAGGCTCGATTTTTTGGAACTCCAATAGACATTATCTTTCAGGGCTCTTCGCGTCGTCCTGCATACAAGGTCTACCTATGGAATCCGAATCGTGCCGACATCACTGATGTCGTACTTGACCAGTCGGAGTCACCTCGCTACGACATCACACCGTTTGTGATCTCTATCGCTCTTCGAGAGAATATCAGCTTTGAGAACACCGACAACGCAGTTGCAACCAATGCGACGATAACGCTTCTCTACCTCCCCGAAGCCAAGCCGATACCTATCACAGAACGGACTCTTCTTGACGGTGCTCCGATTCGCATCTATCAGGGAGATGAAGCGATCTCAGATCCTGAGCAATGGGTTCCGGTCTTTACTGGAATCATTCGAGGTAATCCAGGAGCAGTAGAAGAAGCCAGGTTTGAGAAACAGCCACAAACCGCTACGGTCGTCGCTGTTGGTAGGGAGGAGAATTTTCTCAATACCGTTATCACAGCCCGTGCCTATCAGAAAGACACGGACATCGGTAGAGCGGTCGTGGAGACTGCGGTTGAGAAGATGGGACTCGATCGCAGGGAGATCAAGATTGGATTCCAGGACTACGCTCTGGGCCACACTCAGAATCAACTCGTCGACATCGAGGTGCTGAAGGGGATCCATCAGATGTTGTTCACGGTGGGGAAGAAGCCGAGGTTTGACGCCGACGGTTTCTTCACGGCGGCTGACACGGATCTCGACAAGTCACCTACAAGAGTCCTCTCTAATGACATGATCGTAGAGATCCGTAGAGAGCAACGAGCTGACTCTGTTAACAACGCCGTGCGTCTTGTCGGACTTGACAACAACCTGACCCAGGTCATAGAGCGAGAGAAGAGACTTGCGCACGGGAACATAACATCAGGGTTTTTCGAGGCGGTTGTCAGATTAGAGATCTTCTTTTCAGAGAACGCTGGAGTTAATCAGGGTGGTCGACGAGCCCTGAGAACAAGGCTCGACTCACATGTCAACAGTCTTGAAGCCGTCGTTGGTGCATCGATCAAGTGGGTTCCATTTCTGGAGGCGGATGGCGAAGCAACCTTCGGTGGGCGTCTTGTTTTCGATACTGGGTTCAATCCAGAACTCAATGCAGCTACAACTGCGACATGGCTCGTCGCAGAAATAGTCTTGGCGGTAGCTCTTGGGGTAGGGGTTGGCCCCGCTTCTGCGGCGGCAAAAGCAGTCGCTACGGCCGCCTTGGCAGCGATACTGGCGTCATTGGTCACTCTAGGAAGGGTTGAGTGGGAAATTTTTGGACAACCATTTCAGTGGGTATTCAAGCAACTAGCAGCATTCGCTTCTCTCGAAGGTGTCCTTTCAAAGGACCTGAAAGAAGTCGAATTCCGCAATGATTGGCTATACGATATCGACGTTATCGCGATTCGTGCTCGAGAACTCTTGAAGAGAGAGCTGGCCAAGGGCTGGAGATTCAGGATTACGATGCTGGATGATCCAATCATTGAAGTAGACGACGTTGTAGAGATCGCCTCAAAGAGATACTACGTCACTTCGATCAACAGGACGATGGCTCGCGTCTCTGGACCGATTCAAAACATGGTCCTGACTGCTTGGAGAATCGCCTGATGCCTTCCACCTTTGAAGTAACCAGTGTCTCAACAGCAGCGGAGGTCGCGCGGCGTGAAGTAGATCGTCATCGTCAGAGAATTATTGGCATTACGATCAACGCTCCGAGATTTCAAGATGTCAATGGGGTCCTTGAGTTCGTAGTTGACGTTCGGATCGGAACTAACCAGACGTTCGAGATCGTCAGGGATGTGTTGATAGCACAAGAAGCCCAGGGGATTGTCACTGACGAGTTTGTCCCTGTGACACTCGAAAGGAGTGAGACAGGTCGACTTTCAATCATCGCAAGAAGCGAGGTGCTTCTCCCGGATATTCAAGCGCAGACTTATACCTTTGGGGAACTTGGATTCGCCTTCATGTCTCTTCTTGAGTCTGGGTCACCATTCAAAGATGGGTTTGGTTTTGTTTTGCCTGACCCAGAAGCCACCGATGCCGTTGGAACATCAACAACGCACACATTCACGATTACACCGGCCGAATGGGGTGGGACTGACTTTGTTTACGGGACGACGATTTTTGGAAGTGCGACAGCGGAATTCAAAACTTAGGAGATCATTCGGATGAGTTTCGTAGCGCCAACCCTGGTTACAGTAATTGATCCTGAAAACTACCAGACGCAAATAGATGGCAACTTCAAGGCTCTTGACCTTGCCATGATTCAGATCCAAAACAATTTAGACGTAGCCAAGCCTTCTGCAGGAGGTGTTTCAAAGATAACCTGGATTGATCATGTCTTGAATCCAGATGGTGTCTTTGGTGTAGACAGTTTCGACCTCGCTTTTTCATCAGACGATGACTTTCTCACGATCACACATCCGTCTGAAGGTAGCGGGTTCATCTTCGACCGTGTTTTCTTCAATGTAGAGGATGTGTTCACCCAAGATCTGACCACGGTCGTTACCTCTGACGGGACGTTCCGTGTGGCGCTTGGACTCAAGACGATCGGCGCACCCAACGCCAACATCATCGTAACTGAAAGCGCCGGAGATACCGGCGATGCGGATGCAGAAATAGATCTCTTGCTCTACGACTTCGACGTCACGAAAGCGGCCGACGTCTACACCGTGACGAACATCCGGCGTCGCGCGGCGATCCTAATTAACCGGGACGCGTTCGTGAAGGCGATCGGTCAGGAGATCCCCTTGACGCTCCATATCCCTGGAGCGCTGCCCTCAACGGCTGGGAATCTGGACGAGGGCATGATCATCCCCTGGGACTGTGAGGTTGTCCGGGCGTTCATGCGCCTCAGGGTCGCCCCGACAGATTCAGCCGTCACAGACCCTACTGTGCGGCTCGAGCTCTTCAGCAACGTTGCTGATACGGACGGGGAGCTCGTCACTGGGTTCGCTGAGTGGCTCGACACCGAGGACGGCCAGACGAGGACGCTGGAGGGCTTCCTGGAGGCGAAGCAGCTCATAGCTGGGGACTTCGTCGGCGTCAACCAGATCGAGGCTGACAGCGACGGAACGGCCGCTGACCTCACGGTGACGCTACTCCTCAAGCGGATCTATCACGAGATCCGGTAGGCTTGATCTCGATATCGCTCTTGATCCAGCCTCGACAGAACCAAAGGGTCTGCTTCAGTTGCTTGTCTGATTTGCTGCGAGCGTAGAACCTGAACTCACCTTCATACCAGACCTCGAAGGATTTCAGACTCACTTCTTCTTATTGCCTTTTTTCTGTCCTTTACGCCGGGGCCCCTTACGTTTCTTACGTTCTTTTGGTGTATGACCTGGCATCATCTCTCCTTTTGTTATTGTTTCTAGGACTTCGGCTAGAATCCTACGACTCTCGAGTGCTCCTGTCGCAGTCACAGGGATTCGTACTTCAGGGGGTTTCGTTGTCGTGTCGAGGATAGCTGTGTGATACGGGCATGGTAAAGGGTAACCACACAGCATCCTCGAGAAGTCGCGATCCGGCTGCCGACACGTTAGCATTACTTCCCTCTTGCTGATTTCTCGTTGAATACGTCTGAATACTGCTGGACGACTGCATCGATCATCCCGAATGCCTGCTCCACCTGCTCGGAATCAGCATCCTCCCTGACCGTTAGATGAATTGCCATACCAGACGCGCCACTTGAAGTCTTTTTCTTCTCCTCGGGCTCTGTCTTTCCCTCTGGATCGGGAGTCTCCACCTCGCCGATGTTGGCGAAGATCCTGTCCATCTCCTTTTCGTCGAACCCCACTGCATCGAAGTCGAAATCAGGGAACTCCTGTAGGTCCTTGAGCTGCTCAGAGAGTCCCTCGAAATCCCACTCGCCGAACTCACCCGTTCGATTGTCGGCGATGGCGTAGGCTTTGATCTCCCTCGCATCCTTCAGGCTTGTTATCTGAACCTGGATCTCTTCCCATTCGAGAGCCTTGGCTGCAGCGAGCTGGGCGTTGCCAGCGATAACCGTGCCGTCTTCGGCTATCAGGATCGGTCGCTGCTGACCAAATCGAGCGTAGCTCGCCTTGATCGCGTCGATGTTGCGATCAGTGTGAAGACGAACATTGGTCGGGTCATACTTGAGCGAATCGATCCGCCTCATCTCAACGACAGCGTTCATAGGCGCGTCCCCCTGTGATAGAATCCTGGCATGGGAAAAGAAGTATCCACGATCACGAAGCCGATTCAGAGCTGGTGTCGGAAACAGAAAATCTATTGTCGTAAGCTCCGTGTTCCTGAACGCAGCGGATTACCGGACCTCGTACTCTGTGTAGAGGGTATGTTCGTTGCCATGGAAGTCAAGAAGCCAAAGAGAAATCCTGAGCTCATACAGAAAGTTGAGTTGGATGAGATCAGGGGGTCGGGCGGTTGCGCTGTGGTAGTTAGGTCACTCAAGGAAGCTAAACAGGTTGTGTCTTTCGTGCAACGAATTGCGTGCGGTCCTCGCCGAAGTGCTCAGCTAACACATTTAACTCTGCCGCTTCCCGATTATTGCCAATCGACTCGTGCCACTTAGCCCAACGACGGATGAGAACTGGTGCTCGGACGTCGAGAAGTTTAGCAAGCCCTTTCCATTGTCGCGTCCTTGGTCTGAACGCACCACGCTCCCAACCATAGACACACTGTGGCGTGACGTGTAGCTTCTTGGCTACCTCATTTACATGGATTTTGGCTTCTTCTCTTCTGATACGCCAATGATTCAAGGGGTTCTTCATGATTTGATTGTAGGTGCTGCTGACACGCGATTCAAGAGAAAGCTTTGTTTTTTCATTGCCTGCGGAGAGGCCTCCCGATAAACTCCCGGTCCTGACACTTCAAGAGGAGCGCCCGCGAGATGGAAGTTGTCGTCTGTGTGGAGTCGGACAGGATTCAAATCCGGACGCCGAAGCGCGATCCGAATTTCATGTTGAACCTCGATCGTTGTCGTTCTCTTCCCGGTCGACGGTTTGACAAAAAGCTTAAGCTCTGGCACTTGCCAGCCACCCCAGCAGCAGCCAAGCGATGCTTAGACATGTGGGGCACCTCACTCGTCATGGATGACGGGGTGCGTGAGCTCCTTGGAGAAAACCGTTCCATCGAGAACGCTGCGCGGCATAAGAGCAGCGACGCAGTTGAGCCAATTCCAGGCGAAGTATTGCCGGCGTGGGATCATCAGAAGAGGGCCTTCTGGTTTGCCAAAGACCTGAACGCCGTGCTTCTCAACATGGGGATGGGCACCGGGAAGACGAAGTGTGCAATCGACATCCTCAGGGAGTCAGGCGCGAAGAAGATTCTCGTGATTGCTCCGCTTGGTGTCTGTGCTGTGTGGGACAAACAGATCAGACTCCACACCAACACGAAAATAGGTCTTGCGATCCTCGACAAGGGATCGGTGAAAGACAAGAAGCTTAATGCCATCTCGATGCTCGAGTATGCTCACGAGTATCCTGTCATCATCGTTATCAACTACGAGAGCGCTCGCAGAGAACCGTTCAAGAAGTGGTCTCTCGATCAGGAGTGGGACTTCGTTGTGCTCGACGAATCCCACAAGATCAAGGCGTCAGGAAGTCTGATCAGCAGCTATTGCTCGTCGCTTAGAAGCAGGGCGAAGCGCCGACTATGCCTGACTGGAACACCAATGTCGAAGGATCCACTGGATCTGTATGGACAGTACAGATTCCTTGATCCAGGGATCTTCGGAACCAGCTTCGCTCTTTTCCAGGCTCACTATGCGATCATGGGTGGTCACAAGGTCTCCTACACCGTCAAGGTTGACGGGGAAGACATGACGAAGCAGAAGGCAGTCCAGATCCTGGGTTTCCAGAACCAGGACGAGATGGCAAGGCGCATGGACTCGATCGCATTCTCGGCGCGGTCTGAGGACGTGCTGGACCTGCCCCCGGCCATGCACGTCGAGCGATTCGTACACTTGGACGAGAGGGAATCAGTTGCCTACAAGCAGATGCACAACCAACTCGTCGTCTTCCTCCAGAGCGGCGAACCGATCACAGCGACAAATATCCTAGTGAAGTTGATCCGTCTCCAGCAGATCACCTCGGGATTTATCCAGAACGTTGAAGATGGACTATTCGAACGCCTTGGCACCTCGAAACAGGACGAGCTGTTGGAAGTGCTTGAAGGGATTGGCCCTGAGCCGGTTGCGGTCATGTGTCGCTTCATCGAGGACCTACGCAGTGTGGAGTACTGTGCAAAGAAGCTCGAACGATCATACGGAGAAGTCTCTGGTGCTCGGAAGGACGTCAAGGGAGAATGGGAGGAAGGGGATGGAGACGTCCTCGGCGTGCAGATCGCGGCGGGCTCGCTTGGTATCTCACTTGTCAGAGCTCGGTACTGCGTCCTGCTGGGCGTTGACTACTCTCCAGGCAATTACGAGCAGGCTCTTGCCCGAGTCCGTAGGCCGGGCCAGACACAGCCTGTGACGTACATCCATATCATTGCCGAGGATACGATCGACGTGACTATTCGTGAAGCGCTATCAAGAAAGCGCGGAGCCGTTGCATACCTGACAGAGAAACTGACATGAGCCTTGCCCCTATACCAAAAGAAAAGTACCGCCTGATCATCGCAGAGATGTGTGAGCTGGCGAAAGCCAAGATCGTCGTTGAGATTGGCGTCTACGCAGGCGCTCTGTCTCTCCTAATTGCCGGCTCGTCGGCACTCGAGCATCTCTACATCGTCGATCCTTGGATCTGGGAAAAGTTCGGACCTGGACACATGGACAAGATTGCTCACAAGGTGCAGAAATGGGCAGACTCAACTTCAAACGTGACTGTTTTTCGAATGACGTCGCTCGAAGCAGTTGAGAAATTCGACGACGGATCTATAGACTTCATCCATATTGACCAGAGGCATGGTTACGAAAAAATCAAGGGCGACATTCGAGCGTGGTGGCCAAAGCTCAGAATCGGAGGAAACATAAACGGCGACAACTACGAGTATCCACCGCTCGCGAAGGGGGTAGATGAACTCTTGCCCGAACGACAACTCTCCGGTATGGGGCAGCTTCGCGGCAAGACCGCGTGGAGAATCTGGTCGGTAGTCAAGACGGAAGAAAAGACATTCTCCACATGAGTACGCAGGTACGCATCTCCAAGGACCTCACGCCACGCGTGATCCTTCTTACCGCAGAGTCTCTGCCGGCCATTGAAAGATCAACTCTACGGAGATGGTATGAGACCAATCGTTTGGTGGTCGTAGACGGGATAGTCCCTGACGTCAAACCTTTCCGAAGATTCAGCGCTCCGCCTGGAAGGGTGTTCAAAAAGCTGAAGCTCGACTCCGGGATACGCCCGAAATTCTTGAAGGGTCTAAAGCCTGAAGCAGAGATCAAGGTTCTGGCCAAACGATTGGGCGAAGTCTACCACAACTTGATGGGCGTGCTGGATCTGTGGGGCTACAAGTCACTTCTCAAACACATCACAGCACGATTCCAGGAGTCAAACAAAGAGGGCTTGCACATAGACGCGTACTCGCCATTCCAGCTACGCAAGGCAGTGCTGACAGCTTATCTCAACCTCGACGACAAGCCAAGAATCTGGGACACGTCTTACTCAGTTGACGAGCTCATCGACAACGAAGAGTTCATGGGGAAGACGGTTGTGGATCAGGGCAAGCCGACCTTCGAACTTGGCCGGAATATCAACAAAGTCCTGGCTCGAGAGCCGTTCCCCAGGACTAGGATCGAAATTGCCCCTGGCGCAGCTGTAATTACCAATGGGGCGACAGTGGCGCATGAGATCGTGTTTGGAAGGCGTATGCTTGCTGTATCCCTCTGCTTCAAGATAAAATTTCTGGACGATGACTCGGGGTCTTATCTGAGGATTTTTCAACAGTTCGCGAGAAGAGAGGAGAGACTCTGTGACTCCACCAACTGAAACACAAGGTGATGTTGCGACCCAGGTTGCGCTGCGAGCTGTAACGCTCAAAAGACGAATCGGAGTCCTCGATGCAGAGACCAAGAAGCTCAGGGGTGAACTTGAAACAATCCTGCGTGCGATCCCGAAGATCTTCAGCACGAACAAGGTCGACCGGGTCACTGTCGACGGAGTAACCGTCTACAAGAGGCGCCAAGTCTGGGCCTCAAAAAAAGAATCTGTGGCCAAGGATGAATACCTCCAAGCACTGAAAGCTGCTGGCCTTAAAGACTTCGTTTTTAACAGCTACTCCCATGGCCAGGTTCAGTCGCATATACAAGACGTGGAAAAAGCAATGCAGGAAAGCGGTTTTATCGGAGAGTGGTCTGACGCATTACGGAAGAAAGTCGGATCAGGTCTTTTTGATTTAATGAATATCAGCGACCAGACGAAAGGAGTGATCCAGGGGTCGTGATTGGTTGGCGTTTTTGAATTCCTTTAAACCCATAGAGGTGCGGAATGCCAGAGAAGACAAGGCTACCAGAGAAGGCGGCAAAGAGCTCATTGCCCGAGGTTGTGAAGGAAGAGTACCTTCTACTCAAATCAAGCCCGGAAGACATAGGGCGGGCAATGAAGGCCACGAG
>SDBT01007964.1_pt1 | contig 17378 bp, 16 predicted proteins | sample 2277101 | NCBI WGS metagenome assembly SDBT01 (sample SAMN10404973, study PRJNA504765) | marine sediment metagenome | isolation source: marine sediment core GS10_PC15, 103 cmbsf | place: Arctic Ocean: Southern Knipovich Ridge | collected 2010
CCTAGACTTGATTATTAGGGGAGAGCTAGAGTTAACTGCCAAAGAGCTCACTCAGGTTGTAAAAAAGAAACGATCATTAAAATCTATCTCAGGTTTAGCCTATAGAAATAAAAAGGGGGTAGTGATTAATCAGCCGCGGCCATTTATTGACAATCTTGATGACTTAGCCTTGCCAGACTGGACAGGAGTCAATTTTAATAATTACCAGATGCCGATTAAAAAAAGACCGTTTTCATTAATCTCTTTTAGCAGGGGATGTCCTTTTAGTTGCAAGTTTTGTAATGCTCATACTTATTATGGAAAAATGGTACGGATCAGGAATCCAAAATTAGTTGTTGATGAGATTGAAGCCATGACGGCTCTAGGGGTTTGTGATTTTCTGTTTTGGACAGAGTTTTTGACAGCAAATAAAAAGTATTTAGTCAGTGTTTTGAATGAAATCTTTAACAGAAAATTAGAAAAGAAAATTCGTTGGGTAGCTAACAGTCGAGTTGACTTTATTGATAAAGATATTCTTAAGTTAATAAAAAAAGCTGGCTGTTGGCAAATAGTTTTTGGGATTGAGTTTGGAACCAATAAGAGTTTGAAATTGTCCAGCAAGGGTAAAGTCAATATTAAACAAAGCAGAAGGGCAGTTAAGCTAGCTCACGAAGCAGGTTTGGTGGTGGATGGTCATTTTATTTTAGGTTATCCTGGAGAAACAGAAGCAGATATCAAAAAAACTAAAGACTTTGCCTTGAGTTTACCTCTGACGTTTGCTCATTTTTACACAGCTGTTCCTTTTCCTGGCTCAACTCTTTATCAGGAAGCTTTGATAAATAACTGGATTATTAATAATTCATGGTCAGCCTTTGATCAATCAAAAGCAAATATAAAAACAAAATTATTAAAACCTAAAGTAGTAGTAGAATATATCTTAAAATCTTATAGACAGTTTTATTTAAGACCAATAATTATTAAGAGAATTTTAAGCGTAGCCAAATCTCCGAGTGAATTACTGAATATTTTGAGATTAGGGGCAAAATTAGTAATGTCTTTATTAAAAATATAACTTGCAATATTTTGCTGCTGCCTGTTTCCAACTATATTGCACAGCCATTTTCCTACTTGTTTCACCCATTTCTTGTCTTAACTTTTTATCTTTTAACAACCTAACTATTGCTATTACTAGAGCTTTTGAGTTAGCTGAAGGAACCAAAACTCCATTTTTCTTGCCTACTAGCTCTGGGTTACCACCAACCTTGGAGACCACTACTGGTAAGCCAGATGCCAAAGCTTCTAATAAAGAATTAGATAAGCTTTCTGACAAACTAGGCAAAACAAACAAACTGCTTTTTCGATAGATTACCGGTAGCTTCTTATGCTCAATTCCGCCTAAAAAACTTATCTTTTCGGCGATATTAAGTTCTTTAGCCAACCTTTTTAATTTTGCTTTTTCCTCTCCCTCCCCGACTAATACTAATTTTGCTTTAGGTATTTTACTTAACACCTTTGGCATGGCTTGAATTAAATACTCAACTCCCTTTCTTTTCCCTAAACGGGCATTGCATAGGATGATTGGTTTATCAGGCATTTTTTTAGCCGGATAAAACTTTTTTACATCCACTCCATTGGGAATCACTTTAATCTTTAATCCCGGCAGTACTTTTAAAGCCAATTTTTTTAAATATTGGCTGTTGGCATCAACGATCTTGGCCTTTTTCCAGCTTAACTTTATCAACGGTTTAATTATTTGACTTAGCCAATTAAGCCTAGCCTCATATCCAGGCACTTCAGTTCCTCTTAAAGAAACAATGTAGGACTTGCCAGAGAATAAAGCCGTCACTCCGCCAGGCAAACCAGAAAAAGCATGGATCAAGTCATATTTCTGTCGATTTTTTAAAGTAAAAACAATTGATTTAACGAAAAAACTAATCAAATTTATACTGGTTTGATGATGAATATTTTGACCATTTTTACTAATATCTAGCTTAATAATTCTAATGTTTTTTGAAAAACTCTCTTTTTCATACTTGTCAATTGATGAAGTTAACACATCGACTTTTAAGTTTTTTTTATTTTTAAGCTCTTTTAATAAATATTTATTAGCAATACCAGTTCCACCACCCAGCGGAGGAAATTCATAATTAATCATTAAAACTCTCATAATATTTTAGCTTGGTATACCTGCATGTTATCATAATCTGGTGTAAAATTATCTTGCTATGAAAATAAACTTTAAACGCATTTTACTAATAGCTGGCATTGTTTTTGGAGTTTTTTCTTAATTACTTGCATTACTTTATGAAATCATTATCGATCATTCTCCCCACTTATAACGAAGCTGGTAATATCAGCAACTTAATTAAAGCCATCTACGTTGAAATGAAAAAAATAAACTTAAAATCTCAATTTATTGTTGTTGACGACAACAGTCCAGATGGAACTGCAGAAATAGCTATTCAGTTTAGAAAAAAACTACCAGTCAAAGTATTAATTAGAAAAAATGAAAAAGGCTTAGCTACTGCTATTCTCCATGGTATTAAAAACTCTAAAAGCGATTTAATTGTTTTAATGGACGCTGATTTTAACCACCAACCCAAAGATGTGGTGCGTTTATTAAAGCCTATTCTTGAGAAAAAATCAGATTTAGTCATTGGCTCTCGCTATATTAAAAAAGGCGGCATGCATAAAACCGAAGCTAACATGCTTCAATACTTTTTAAGTAAATATGGCAATATCTTTGTTAACAAAGCATTACTTCAACTTCCGGTTAATGAGTCTCTTTCAGGCTTCTTGGCTTTTAAAAGGTCATTATTAAAAGGTTTAAATCTTAATAAAATTTTTATCGGCTATGGTGAGTATTGTATTATCTTGCTCTATAAAATTTTTAAAAAAGGCGCTCGCATTGATGAAATCCCAGTTGTTTATGGCAAGCGTCAGTATGGACAAAGCAAAAGCAAGCTGCTGTTAATGACTATTGATTACTTTAAGACTGCCTTCAAGCTAAAGTTCTTAATGAAAATCTAAAATACTACCCCCTTTTTTATGGCTAATATGATTTTCACGAATATCTAGATAAGCAGGGGGAATACTCTATTTTAAAGTATAATTAAAAATCATGAAGAAAATTTTTTTGATTGTTACTGAGGATATTACTAAAACTGAAACTTTAAGTGGATCTTTAGGCAATCTTTACGCAAATATTTATTCATGGTGGTTGAACATTAGATTAAAGCTAATCGTCTATTTTCTGCAAAATTTTTTCAATATAAAGGTATTAGCTACTAACAATCAATTTAGAAAGCATAATTCAAGCGAAGTATTAAATTATGATAAATATTTAAAAATTTCTCAAATAAAACAATTTCGTTCGCACTCTTGGCAATTGGTAAATTATATTTTTCAACAATTAAATATCACAAATGATAATAAATTTTTAAGAAAAAGAAACATCAAAGCAACCAAATTATGGGAAACGTATTTGGCTATTAAAATTACTCACAATTATTTAATCTACTTTCATTTAATTGAAAAAATCATCAATGAAATTAAACCAAAATATGTTTTAGTTATTGGTAGTAGTATTCAAGAAAAAATTGCCTTATATTTTGCCAAAAAAAATTCTATTAAATCCTTAAAATTGAATTTTTTAAGCTCTTCATTCATCAATAAATATCTTTACATTTTTTTCAGACAAAGAGAGATTTCTCGTAAAATTTCTGAATTCATATTCCGCGCTAGTCAGCATGATAAAAATAGCCAAAAAACAATTAGTTCAGTACTTCTTAGTGCCGACTTTTATCGACATTTAAAAACACTAGTTCCACTTTACAATTATTTACGTAAATCTAAGTATTTTCCCTGCTTTGTTACCAATGAAAAAGGCATGGAGGATTCTATAAATAACTTTAATTTAGAAAATCCTTCAATGATATATTTAGCCAATTACCTTGACGTAGATTATTTAAATTTAAATCTTGCCAATTGGAAGAAAAAATCTAGACAATTATTAAAAAAGACTAGTAAGGTTTTTTTTAAGAATATAAAAAATGATGAGCAATTTATTTCCAGCCTAATTTTTTCTGATCTTACTCCTATAATTACTCATGGTTTAATTCTTAGCAATATTTGCCTAGAAGCAGGATTCAATCTTTTTGAAAAAATTAAACCTGAAGGAGTAATTGTAGTATCTGATCAGCGTCCAGTTGAAGTCACTTTATCTTTGCTGGCAAAAAAATTTCAAGTTCCTTCAATTCTTGTATCTCCACATACAGTTTTGGGGGCTGATGAAACAAATAGATATAACACAACAAACAAAATATCTGTTACGGGTAAATATTCATATCGAAAACTACTATCTTTAGGTGTTCCCCAAAAAAAACTTTATATTTGTGGAGATCCTTCTTATGAATATCAAAACACCACCTCTAAAAAGCAACTTTATTCTCAATTAGGCATTAAAAAATTATCTCAAAAAATTATTTTACTTATTTCTTTTAGATCTAATCCTAATATTCCTCAACTAGAAAAGAAAGAGTTTTTTCTAGTAGCTAGCAGGGCTGTAGAAAAAATAAAATCCGCAACTTTAGTCATTAAACCTCATCCCACAGAAAAAAGAGAAACACTTGTCCAAGAAGTAAAAAAATGGGGCATAAACAAAGCTCTTATTAGTGATAACAATACAACAGAACTTTTTGATTTACTAAAATATAGCAATGCAATTCTTATTACTTGGTCGATGACTGGCTTAGAAGCTATCATGCACAAAATTCCAGTAGTTGTTATTAACACCACTTGTAAAAATTATGATAAGTTTATACCATACGTTTCTAATGGAGGAGCAGTTGAGGCTAAAAATAAAGAAGATTTGATAAAACATTTAGAAATTTTTATTAAACTAAATAGTTATTTAGCAAAAAGCAGATTAAAAAAAGCTCAAAAATTTATCGAAGAATATATTCAATCTCCAGATGGAAAAGTATGCAAAAGAATAGTTTCTTTAGTTACTTCACAGCAATAATGCCAAAACCTATTGTGTATGAATTAAAAAAGGCATTTTTTTGAAAATATTTTCTCTGCTCTAACCTTAGTAAAAATTTAATAAATTTCCCAGCTGTGAATGTTATGAAATACCTAAAAAGCTTCGCTTTTGGTTTTTCCTCTTCTTGTAGTTGTCTAATTAAACCCTTAATCATATCGGCTAAAACACTTAAGAATAAACCATGTTTTTTGATGATAACTTTTCTAAAACCTATTTTTTTTAATAGCTCTTTCCAATATTGATCTGTATATCTACTATAATCATTCGGATCTGGATGTATTCTAAACATAAAAGGTACAGTTAATAATAGTGTTCCTTTTGGAACCAAAACTCTATTAATTTCTTTTAATACAACTTCAGGATTTCTTACATGTTCTAATAGCTGTGAGCAAACCACACCGTTAAAAAAATTATTTGTTATTGGTATTTTTTTGGCATCACATAAATAATCAGGTTTTGTTTTGGGGTCGATATTCAATCTTTTAACTTTTAAGTTATATTCCTCAATGTTAAATTGACCTCTTTTATTATTTTTTATTCCACCAACATCTAATATCAGTGAATTATCTTTAAATTTTAAAATTTCATGATGATAAAAATCGTCTATATAATAACGACTAATGGAGTAATGCATTTTATAATATCGAGGATTGATATGAACTTTTTTCATAAATATTAAACTTTGACTAACCAAAATTGGTGTGACTCTATTCCTAATTTATCTTGCCAAAACTGATTAATTTTTTTTAACCAAGGATCAGAAATAGACTCCTCGCTATTAAAGTTAATAATTTGCATTGCCGATACTTGGTTTTCCCTAAAAATTTTCTTCAACCATAGCGCATTCACTTTTTGAAGGCTATCGAAAAATTTAGTCTTTCTACCTCTAAGAATTAAAAATAATTTGTTTATTATCCGAGGGAAAAATAAAGGTAAAAACATTTTATAATGCTCCTCCCATGGATATCGGTAATCTGGACAAGCAATAAAAATATAGCCGTTTTTTTTAGTCACCCTAACCATTTCTTTAATAGATTTTTCAACATCCGAAACATGTTCCAAAACAGTAAAGCAATAGGTAAAATCAAAGTTACTATTTTTAAAAGGAAGTTTTTCAGCTACAGCCTTAATTATTCTATCTTGATTCATTTTCTCTTGATTTGCTTTTAGTTTCAATATCTTAATTGCTTTTTGATCAGGTTCTATCCCATATACTTTACAGCCCAATCGATGAAGTTGAAACATTTCCACGCCAGTACCAGCTCCCACAACTAATACCTTTTTTTTATTATCAAATTGAAAATTTATTAACTTCTCGATTTTTTCTATATATTTAAATGTATCAAAGCGTGATTCCTTTTGGTTTTCTTTGATTCTATCTTTTACTCTATCAAGATAGTCTTTTAATCCTAACTGATTATGATAATAATCAGTGTAATAATCAGTTATCATTTTTATTAATTGACTCATATACAAAAACTACCCTTTTAGATAAAATTTCAAGCCTTCAGGCCAAATATATTCTTCAATTACTACCTCTTTCCAATTATTCATCAATTCTTCATCAAACCATTTTACAAATGTCGCTGTTGTTTCTAATCGATTCATTAATTTTAATTTATTAAGGCCAACCACCACCATCTCAGCCTCATCAAGCCAGTTACTCATCATTTCTTGATTCCAGAACCCTAAACGTTTAACTGCTTCTGTTTGCACATTAGTTTTATAAACATTAGTATGATTAATCAATGGATAATAAGATACTTTATTAGCTAAATATAAACTCATTGGCTCAGTCAGCCAGATGATTTTATTTTTATTCTCGATTATTTCACTTAAATTATTTTTTGATATCTCTAACTGTTTGATCGTATTATGCTTTGAAAAAATACTACTGATCATAATAGTTATTGGTAAACTTAATAACAAAAGCCCATAGTTAGTAACTAGCTTTTTATCTTTAATTCTAACTAAATAATTTGAGGCCAACAGCGATCCAACTGGCGCCACATAAGCAAAGTACACAATAATAGATCTTGGAGTTAACTGAAACGCAACTATAGTATGAGCCAATAAGTTAAACCAAAACATGATTTGCATTAACAACCAGATAGGTTTTTGTTTTTTGTTTATCTTTAGTTTACCCCTCAAAATTATAATTACTATTAATACTAATAACCAAATAAAATAAATTGCTCCAAACTCCTTGACTGCTTTTAAATATAAACTTAAGTTATGAGTTTTGAGCAACCAAATAGTTAAGACTTGCTTTTCGATTTGACTAATAGGCATCAATAAATTAATTCCTGGAAAGTTTTTAAAAACATTTAAAATGTCTGGTAAACCCGGTACTACAAAAACTCCTACGGCGCTCAGTATAATTAACAAATGTTTATAAAATTCTTTTCGATAAAACCAAATCAGCCACAAAATATAAATCCCTAAACTAAAAATAAAATTTTCTCTAGCAACTAATAGCAAACTAAACCACAAACTAGCCAAATAACGTTTATTTCCACTTAAACTCCAAAATGCCAACATTAACATTAAAGCTGAAATAGATGAAGCCACAGCTGATGAATAATATAAAGCCAATACTGGCGATAAACTAAGCAGGGCAATGGCTATGACTCCCGCTTTTTTTCCAAAAAGCCTTTTAGCTGTTAAATAGCACAAACTAAAAATTCCTATACCTAATATCCAAGACTGAATCCTGGCTACCAGTAAACTAGGTCCAAATAGTTTTTGCCCCAATCCATACCATAATAATCCTCCGGGCATATGTTGGTAAAAAAAGCCTTTAGTTGAGTAATACCCCACCTGCTTAGTAGTCATTAACCACCCTTTAATTAAGTACTTAGCTTCATCTATCCAAGTTATATTAAAAAAAACACCATAAATTCCGATCAATAACCAGATAACGAAACTAATAATGCCAATCTTTTTCATGCTTTTGTAGTCAAACCACCATCAATAACGATATTTTCGCCGGTCATATAACTTGAAAGATCAGACGCTAAATATATCAAAGCCCCAGACACTTCATTTTTATTAGCCATTCTATTTAGCATAGTTTTACCAGCATACTGCTTAACAAAACTATCTGATTGTTTGTCATAAATGCCTCCTGGAGAAACACAGTTTACTCTGATGCCTTGATCTGCCCATAAACTGGCTAAATGTTTAGTTAAGGCGATCACTCCGCCCTTACTAGCCGAATAAGCTGCTGGTACTCCCATAGGTTTACCAACATATTTTGCTTTTGGATAAAGACTAAAATCAGGGGCTACCAATCCATAAATCGAAGCTAGATTAATGATCGATCCGCCTCCGGTCTTGGCCATAGTCTCGGCCGCTATCTTAGAACAAAGATAGGTGCCAGTTAGATTAACTTTAATTATATAGTCCCAGTCAGTCACTGCTTGTTTACCAGTCGCTCCGTGATTATTCACCCAGACATCAATTTTTTTATACTTTTCAACCACTTTTTCAACCACTTTTTCAACCACTTTTTCATCAGTCACATCCATCTTAAAGTCTCCACCCTTGATATCTGTCACTACTACTTTAGCCCCTACTTGTTTAAAAGCCTTAGTGTGTTCTGGTCCTTGAATTCCTAACCCGCCAGTAATTAACACCACCTTGTTTTTTAAATTAAAAATCGAGTTTGGCATAACCCTCCTTTAATAAAAATTCAGCATATTTAAAGTCAACTTCACTATCAATATGACTAGATCTTTCCTGAGGCATAATTACTACCCGAGTATTATTAGTAAATATTTTCCCCTTCATTAATACATCTTTCTTAATTGCATAAACAGCTGCATTAATCCGATAAACTTTTGGTGCATCTTGACGTCTGTGGATTTCTTTTTCAGGTTTAAATAAAGGATACTTTAGATAGTTGTTTTCCACACCGGCCATTACATAATAAGGATTGTGTTCCACCTCGCAAACCGTCACCACCGAGTCCGTCTGAGGTTTTTTAATCAACTCCAAGCATTTTTCTATATCTTTAATCTGTCGTAGAGGAGAAGTAGGATCTAATAGTAGCACCATCGAAACTTTATCACCACCTTTTTCTACTTTCTCAACTGCATGCTGTAACACCGGAATCATGGCTGTATCATCTTCAGTCAGCTTGCTTGGTCTATTAATTACTTCAGCTCCATACTTTATAGCGATCTTGGCATATTCTTGACTATCAGTTGACACCACCAGCTTTTCTACCTTATTGCAATTCAACCCAGTCTTGATTGAGTAATAAATCAACGGTTTACCCGCTAGTAACTTAATATTTTTATCTTTAATTGATTTTGACCCGCTTCTAGCGGGAATTATTCCTAGAATCATACTTCTTAATTAAATTATATCCTAATACACCTAAAAAGACCGTGGCTGCCCCTAACCATTGAACTGCCAGCAAACTTTCTTTTAATAACTTAACCGCAAATATTGCTGCCAGGGCGGGAGTAAAAGTAATATAAAGATTAAAATCACTGGCTTTCTCTGTTTTTAGCGCCCAAGCCATAGATATTGATAAAACTACATATAATAATGAACTAATCAATAACATAACTATAGTATAAGTACTTAATTGTTGAGACTGATAGAAAAAAAGCAGGAAAATTCCTATTAACAGGCTACCCATAAATCTTCTTAAAAAAGCTATTACTTCTGGTGGCAGGTTAAATGTAGCTCGCCTTTGATAAATAAAGTCAAGACTCAATAATACAGCTGCGCTTAAAGCCAATAAGTTTTTTTTATCAAAAAAACTCACCATAGTACCACCACTTAATAACCAAATTCCTAGCAAAGTAATCAAACCAAAACGATAAACATACCTAGGCATCTTTTCTTTTAAAATAATTACAGCCAATGCAGGAGTTATAAAAACCGTAGACCTGCTAATCAAAGTATAGTTAACTACTGGTATAGCCTTTAATGCTAGCAACCCCACCATTGCTGATAAGGCTAAAAATACACTAGTTGGCATAACTTCTTTAAGCAATTTAAAACTAATATCTTTTTTTCTGATTTTACTTTTAGCCTTAAGATAAACTGCTAAACCAGCCGAAGAGATCATCCCAGTCACAAATAGAAATAATAAAGGATTAAGGCCCTGCGATAATAAATGTTTAGCAATCAGCAATAAACTTGTTTCAGTTAAAATAAAACCCAGCAAATGTTTATTCATAACTCAATTGCCTTGCTAGTTCGAGAAGATTCTTTGGCCGCCTCCACGATTTCTAACACATGTTTAGCCTCCTCACCAGAAACTCTCGGCTTTTCTTTACCTGCAATTGACCGAACAAAATTTTTCACCTCAGCTATATAAGTATCATCCAACCCTTCTTCTTGATAAGCTTGATAATCCCAGTTCAATTCACCTTTTTCTCCGGAAATCCTGCAGTTGCGTTTATATTTTTTCTGTAAATAATCCAAATGAATTTCAGCTCTAACTCCAGATTTAAACTCAACTTCTAACTCAGCCAAAGATTCAGTCTCAATCTCTAGCTCAGGCACTATTTTTACAGTAGCCTTAACAGTTTTAGCTTTACCAAAAAACCAAATCGCATAATCAATCTCGTGAGATAAATCGAGTAACACTCCTCCCCCTAAATCTTTTTTAGCACTATAACTTTGCCGATGATCTTCATCTGGGTGCCAATCAGGCAAGTAACTGCCCGCCATAATTTTAGCCGACTTTACTTTACCTATAGATTGCTTATTTAACTGCTGTTTAATTTCATTTAATCCCGATTGCCACCTTAAGTTATACCCTATTATTAATATTAATTTTTTCTTTTTAACCAACTCAAGTAATTTGCCCACACCCTTAAGATTATGAGAAATCGGTTTTTCTAAAAAAATATTAACCCCTGCATCTGCCGCAATCATCGCTGTTGCTAAGTGCAAAGAGGTTGGATTACAAATAAATACACCGTCAGGTTTATTTTTGCTTAGTAATTTGCCCAAATCATCATCTCGGTGGCAGGGGACTACTTCATGCCCTAATGATAATAAATTTTTCTTATGTCTTTTGCCGATTGAACCTAAACCAACAACAACAAATCTCATCCTAAGTCAATTTTCTTCAGCAGTTTTCTAATTTGCTCCTTATTTAAAAGTTTTTTCGGTTTTACTCCTTCACTGGGGACTTTTTTGCCGCCTGTTCTCTTGTAGTAAGTGAAACTTTTGTTAACTACATCAGTTGCCTTATTAGGATAATCAATTGCCGGCGGTAGCACATACATTTCTTTTAATTCCAAACCTTGCTCTGCCTCTGTTCGAGTGACAATTTTTTCAAACAATTTCTCACCCGGTCGCTTACCTACTTCTTTTATTTCAATTTTTTTATCGCCATACTTTTCAATTAAAACTTCAGCCAAATCTATAATTTTTAAAGCAGGCATTTTAAAGATAAATATCTCTCCTCCTTGGGCTGTATCAGCGGCCTTAAAAATTAGCCTGACTGCTTCTTCAATTGTCATAAAATATCTCACCATTCTTTTATCAGTAATCGTTACTGGTCCGCCCTGTTTAATTTGATCTAAAAAGATTGGTATCACACTGCCAGATGAATTCAATACATTGCCAAACCTCACGCTAGCAAATACAGTTTTTTCTTTGCCTCTAAAATAATCAGCCCCCACTGTTAGTCTCTCTGCTAGTAACTTACTTGCCCCCATGGTACTGGTAGGATTAGTGGCTTTATCAGTTGATATATTAATAAAAGTTTGTACTTCATTTGCCAATGCCGCCTCTAGCATATTTTGAGTTCCAATAACATTAGTTTTAACTGATTCAAAAGGATTATATTCATTTAAAGCCACATGTTTTAAGGCCGCTGCATGAAACACCACCTGAGCCCCATTGAAAGCTGTCATCACCCGATCTTTATCTCTTACATCGCCCAACAAAAACCTCATCTTCGTGTTGCCTAAATACTTTCTGGTTGCCTCAAACAAACCAGTTTCACTATGATCTAGAATTCTCACCTGCCGAGGCGAATAGTCCTTGACTATCTTTTCTATTAACAAAGACCCAATTGAACCAGTTCCCCCAGTTACCAACACTACTTTGCCATCAATAATTTTTTTACTCATATATCTTTATCTCTATTTTAAATTTTTTCTTAGTTTATCACAAACTTGATCAACAGTTTTTTCCTTCATGCCGGTATAAAACGGCAGAGCTAAGGTTGAACTGGACACCGCCTCACACACCGGAAAATCTCCCTTTTTATACCCATACTGCCTCATATATGGCTGTAAATGAATTGAGGGCAAATAGGCTTTACTTGGCACCCCTTCTTTTCTCAGCCTTCTGATTATCTCATCTCGATCATAGATTTTATCCAGCCTAACCACATAAACAAACCAGCTGCGCTTATGATCCTTATCATTGATTTTCATCAAATTAACACCTTCAATCCCCTTTAATCTTTCTTCATACCATTTAGCCACCTGATCATGGCTCTTCAAAAAGTTACTCAATTTTCTCAACTGCGCTCTGCCTATGGCAGCTGAAATCTCAGCCATCCGGTAGTTGTAGCCCAGATATGGATGTCTTAACCATTGCATATCAGGACCCCTGCCTTGATTTAACAAACCCTTTATTAATTGATATTGTTTCTTGTTATTAGTTACCACCATGCCGCCTTCCCCGGTTGTCATTTGCTTATTGGGATAAAAAGCAAACACAGCCATATGTCCCAAACTTCCTAATTTTTTACCTTTGTATTCAGCCCCCAAAGCCTCGGCCGCATCCTCAATAACCTTTAACCCCCTCTTTTTAGCCAGTTTAATTATCTCTTCCCACTCAGCCGGATAACCAAAAATGTCTATCCCTAAAATGGCCTTGGTTTTTTTAGTGATTGCCTTCTCGATTTTACTAACATCAATATTAAAACTCTCTGGATCAATATCCACAAACACCGGCTTAGCTTTTTCATACAAAAAACAATTAGTTGAGGCCACAAATGAAAACGGTGAAGTAATCACCTCGTCTCCAACCCCAATGCCTGCCGTCACTACTGCTAAATGCAGCGCTGTTGTCCCACTGCTAGTAGCCGCTGCATACTTAGCTCCTACCCATTTAGCCACCTCTTTTTCAAGCTTAGTTGTTTCTTCGCCCAGACTTAACTGTCCGCTTTTCAGCACCCGGTCAACTGCCCTTAGCTCATCACTAGTAATATATGGTGGCCCTAAAGGAATCTTATTTTTTGGTACCCGATTAACTCTTGGTTTCATTTTTTCAAAGGCTTAGCCGTCACTCCTATCACTACTGCTCCTGCTGCCACATCTTTTTTTACCAGGCTTTTTGCTCCTACCACTGCCCCTTCACCAATGATTACTCCTGGCAGAATTACTGTGTGACTCCCAATCTTAGCCCCTTTTTTAATCACCACCTTGCCTTTATTGCCATCAATAGTATTATCCGAGTAAATGGCACAATGACTACCAATCTGCACTTCTGCCCCGATCATCACCCCATACTTAGCATTAATATAGGTAAAGGCCCCAATATCACTCTGCTCACCAATCTCTATATTCTCACTATACTGACACATCCAATTCCATTTAGTCATTCCGGTTTCATCAAAGGTTGGTTTTTGCCAATGCTTAAATCTTTTCATAGTCTTTTCAAGAATTTTACCACCCGCTCAGTCGTTTTCCCATCACCATAAGGATTTTTAATCTTTTTCAAGCTCATTCCTAAAGCTTTTCGAATGGCTTTTTCAATTGCTTGAGTTTTATAACTAACGTCAATAACATTCTTAGCTCGTTCTCGCCCCTTTTGCCTTGGTCCGACATTAACCACTGCTAATTCAAAAGTAGGGGATTCAATCAACCCTGCCGAGCTATTCCCTACCAACACCCTGGCTCTTGCTAATAATCTTAAAAATTGCCCTCTTTTAATGCTTTTAAAAGTTTCTGTCAATTTAGGATATTTTTTAGCATACTCCTTAATTACCTCAATCATCCTTCTGCCCCCAGCATCTGCATTCGGATAGATTATCTTCACTCCCAACTTAAACTTCATCACTGCCTCTAGCGTTTCTCTTATTTGTTTATCTGCTTTAGCCTCGTTTTCATCTGGGTGCTGCAAGACTACAATTAAGTCTTTTTTATCTGCTAGTTTCAACTTTCTGGCTTGATCTAAGCCTGGCGCTCCTACCACCTTAATTTTTTTCTTATCAATCCCCATTTTAATTAATTTTTTTCTAGCCCCTTTGCTACTCGGTAAATGCCAATCAGTTAGTTGGGAAATTGCATTTCTGGCTTTATTATCAACTGTAGTCGTTTCTTCCCCGCCATGTAAATGAACTATTGGTATATTAAGATAGGCTGCGGCTGTGGCCATTGCCAACTGTTCACCCCTGTCTCCTAAAACCATCACCACATCAGGCCTTAACTTAATCAATGCTTCTACTGCTCCAGTTATACACTTACCCACAAATCTAGCCATTGACTCTCGATTATCCTTTACAAATACTGTCTTTATTACCTCCTTAACCTTAAATTCCTTATCTACTTCAGCAATTGTATGTCCAAACTCATCCATTAAATGCATACCGGTGACCATTATTATCAGCTCAAGTTTTTTATCTTTCTCAATCTCTTTTAAAATTCTCTTCGTTAACCCAAACTCTGCTCTGGTCCCTGTCAAATAGGCAATTTTCTTCATGATGGTATTTTACCATCAATAGTCGCCTTTTTTCAGTTGTGTGTCTGTCTTAATATCTCTTTTAGCCGTTTTGCCAATAATTTTCCAGTATTCTTTGGGATGAAGTCCGCCTTTAGCAGGTCGTTTAATCGTTAATTTATCAGCAGTTATTTTTTCGCCTTTTAAAATATTTTTTTCAGCAATGACTGCTTTTCTAGCCATTTCAGCTATCACCAACTCACTCTTGAATGGCTTTTTAACCCCTGTCCCTCTTAAAATTTCTACCAGGCGGATTTTTTCAACCATTTCTTTTAGTTCATGGGGCTCTAGCGAATTCTTTTGATCTGGTCCTGGTAATTTGCGATCCAAAGTAAAATGTTTCTCAATCACCATTGCTCCCATTCCCACCGCCATGATTGGCGCCTCAATACCCATGGTATGATCAGAATAGCCAGCTATATATTTGGGAAAGTTTCTTTGAATATCTAAAACCGCCAACACATTAGCTTCTTCAGCTGGGCAAGGATAATTAGTCGTGCAGTGGAGAATGATAATCTGCTTGTTGCCCGTCTTCTCAATTGCCTTAACCGCTTCTTTAGTTTCTCTTATGGTTGCCATCCCAGTTGATAAAATTACTGGTTTACCAGTCTTGCCTAAATACTCTAAAAACGGTAGGTTAGTAATATCTCCAGAACCTACCTTCCAAGCCTTAACAATTGGTTTTAATAACTTAGCTGACTCAATATGGCCATGAGGAGTGGACATAAACATAATTCCTGCTTTTTTGCACTCTCTAATCAGTCGGGGATAAGCTGATTCACTTAACTCTAACGGCCGCAACAGCTTCCACTGATTATCTTCACCAACATTTTTCTTTTGATAAGCAGCGGTTGGACTTTTTTTAGTGGTTACCTGCTCTGCCTTAAAAGTTTGAAACTTAATCACATCAACTCCTGCCTTAGCCGCTGCCTTAATTAACTTCTCTGCTATATTGACATCACCATTATGATTTACTCCAGCCTCGGCAATTATAAAACAAGGCTTACCCGGCCCAATCTTATTTTTATCAATTTTTATTGACTTTACTTTTGTTTGTAGAAATGACCTTTTTTGCTTCATTAATCTTCTGCATTAATTATTTAAATTGATATAATAACTTAAACCATCTATTGATATTCTAACACTTACTTTATGAAGAAAACACTATGGCTTTAAGCCGTTTTTTTTAGTAAAATTAAAAATTTTTTCTTTAAAACCTGAAATAGTTACAAGCATGCTTTTATTGTGTTAAAATAACTGACATATGGAGAAAATTGAATAAGTTTAACCGCCTACCTGACGATAAAGTCTTGAGCAACTATAATGTTATTTTCATCATTCTTAGCCAACCGCAACTTTGCAAGATTGAGGCTTACACTATTCAATAATAAGCCTAGGTTAATAATTAAACTCCTAAGACTAAAACTGAATCTTTTAAGAGGAGAAACCCCGCCTTTTAGACATATTGAGGTAGTTGCCAATTTTAGTTGTAACTTAAACTGCGAGCACTGTTCTGCCAAAACCTTAAAAAATCAACAACCTCAATTAAGCATAAAGGACTACCGAAAAATTGGCCTTGCTTGTAAAAAGCATAACGTTCCCGTAGTTTCATTTACAGGGGGAGATCCCCTAGTAAATCCAAAAATTGAAGAGATAATTAAATGCTTTCATCCAAAAGAAACGATTATTGGAATTACAACCAATGGTATGTTAGCTACCAAAAAAAAGCTTAAGAAACTGAAGAAGATTGGAGTTGACACCCTATTAATCAGCATCGATAGTCCCAAAAGTCGAATTCATGATCTTTTTAGGGGGAAAAAAGGTTCCTTTAAAAAAGCGGTTGAGGCCGTTGTTAACTCTAAAAAAAATGGTATCCACCCGATCATTATCACGACTGTTCATCACCAAAATTTGAGAAGGAAAGACGGTTTTTTAGGAATGATAGAGCTTGCTCAGAAACTGGGAGTTTCACTTCATATTTCTTTGGCAGCCCCGGTTGGTAAATGGGCAAGTAAAGAAAGTTGTCGGCAGTTTTTATTAACTGAAGAGGATAGGCATTATCTGAAAGGACTTCGGAAAAAATATCAATTCATCCGCAGGGATTTTGATAGTAATTATAAAATCAAAGGCTGTCCTGCCGGAACTGAAAGGTTTGTTATTCTACCTGACGGAGAAATACTCGCTTGCACAAAAATTCACGTTTCGTTTGGTAATATCAAAAAAAGTTCGATGATGGCAATCAGGAACAAGATAGTAAAGCATTGGTATTTTAAAGAAACACTACCTCGTTGCCTTTGTGCTGAATCAGACGAATTTATCGGTGAATATATGTCAAAGTGTTTCAATAGAAATAATATGCCAATAACCGAAAGTGAGTTTTTTGATGCCTAAGAAAATAACCTGTCCTGTCTGTGGCAGAAAAAAGGTAAAATTATATCGAAACGACATTGTTGATTATGAATATCGGGTGGAAGGTTCTTATCCTCTAGTTCAGTGTGTTAAGTGTGGTTTAATTAGACAAGAAAAAATACCCAAGTATTCCCAGCTTTTACATTATTACCCAGAGGATTATCTGGTTTATGGCCAGACTTCAAAAAAAAGACTAGGTTTTTTTCTTGCTTTTTTGAAAAAGCGACTTTACCAA
>SDBT01007965.1_pt1 | contig 17378 bp, 11 predicted proteins | sample 2277101 | NCBI WGS metagenome assembly SDBT01 (sample SAMN10404973, study PRJNA504765) | marine sediment metagenome | isolation source: marine sediment core GS10_PC15, 103 cmbsf | place: Arctic Ocean: Southern Knipovich Ridge | collected 2010
CTCACACGATCCGAGCTGGACGGTCTGCGAAGCGAGGTCTTGCGCCGGCTGGGTTCCGTCACCGGCCGTCAAATCCAGCGTTAGCTGGTCAACCAAGGCGTTCGCCTTCTCGTCCGCGTCCTGGCAAGCGGACACGTCGACCTTGGAAAACCCGTCGGGCCATTTGACTTTGAGGATGAATTCATCCTCGCCTTCACCCTTTTCTTGTTTTGTAACTACACCGTCGTTAATGGTGATAATCGCGCCCGCGCCGAGTGGCGGTGGCGAGGCGGAGTCGATGATCAGCCGCGCAATTACGGGTTGCGTACCGTATTGCACGCGCCACTCTTCCCCTTCGCCGTCCACGATTGTCGCGGCGTTCAGGTGGATCCGCCAAGACTCAAGGGATTCGTCCGGCGCAAGCCCGGCGTCCTTTGAGAGGTCCACGGGGAACGTATTTATGGCGCCGATGTCGCTCAGCCAGTGGCTGCGAACGATGTACTCGTACTTCTGTTCGTCTTCTTCGTCATCGTCCTTGCCGCCGTCTTTTTCGCCTTCCGAGTTGTCGCTCCTCTCGCTCTCCGCTGCTGAAGCAGGACCGTTTTCGGCCTCCTTGTCGTTGTTATTTTTCTTGACGCTGGCGACATATGCCCGGTTTAGCGAGATTGTCGCGCCGGGATGGAGCAACAAGTACTCCGCGGAATGAAGCAGCAGACGCGTGGAAACCGGGGCGGCCCCGTAACGCACGGTCCATTCCTTGTTTTTTCCCTTCACGAGCCTCGCATTCTGCAATTGGACGAGTTTGGATTCGAGCGACTTGTTCGGGACTTGTCCTTCACCCGCCGAAAGGTCCACCTTCAGAACAGAATCAACATCGGAGCTCTCGTTTTCATTCGCGATCACCTCGGCCCCGGTAATGGTCTTCGCGCCGTACCTGGCGCCGAGACCCGTAACATGCAGGTTGACCTTGTCCCCGGCGAACACGCTCGGTCGCGTCGGCTCCAGGCCAAACAGATTAGGCCCGCTGGCCCATACTGTTCGTCCAATCACCATGAACACAAACGCCGCAATGATCGCGAAACGTACACCCCGTTTATCAGCGACGACACCGAGGAAAAACATGGCGATGGTGATACCGGCGGTCAAGACCATAACCATGTAGTGGGCCGCCTCGTCCGCGCCATCTATTGCCTGGAAGATGTACTCTGAGCAGTAGATCGTCAGGTAGCCCAGCATGCCGAAATAGACCATGCCCTCGAGCACGTACGCGATGTTGATGCCCCACAGCGCGCGCGGGGCGTGCATCAGGTCGATGAACGGCTGGATGATTTCGTCCAGGGGGCTTTTCTTCTCGGGAGTGTCGCTCATCTTCGAACGTACCTTTCACATGTCGGGGGTGCGCACCGACGCTGGGTCGCACGATCCTCGAGGAGCCGCGGACTTCAGTCCGCGCGGCCGGCCGCGCACGCTGAAGCCCGCGGCTCGGCTCGTCCGGCACGGAGACCGGACGCTACGTGATCGTCCGGGACGGAGACCGGTCGCTACGCGATCGTCCGGCACGGAGCCCGGTCGCTACTTTTCCTTGCCCCAAAACTGGGCCAGCTCGATCAGCACCTTGACCCCCGTCTCCATCTGGTCCAGGCAGGCGAACTCCAGCGGCGAATGGAAGTTGTGCATGCCGCACGAGAGGTTCGGCGTCGGCAGGCCCATCTCGCTCAGGCGTGAGCCGTCGGTGCCGCCGCGGATCGACTCGTATTTCGCGTTCCGCCCGAGCTGCTTGACCGCCTCGGCGGCCAGCTTGCAGGCCCGCGGCTCCTTTTCGAGGTGCTCGATCATGTTGCGGTACTGCTTCTTGACCGCGATGTCGATCTTGACCTTCGGGAAGTCCTTCATGACCGACGCCGCGATGTCCTTCAGCAACGCCGCCTGTTTGGCCAGGTCGGGCGTCTGGAAGCTCCGCAGCAGAATCTTGATCGTCGCCTTGTCCACGCCGCCCTCGAGCACGTAGGGGTGCACGAACGGCTGGCGCTCCTTGGTCATTTCGGGCGAAAGCTCCTTCGGCATCCGGGCCAGGAACTCGCCGGCGTAGCGGATCGCGTTGACCATCTTGCCGTAGGCAAAACCCGGGTGGATGTTGAAGCCGGTCACCGTCACGGTCGCCAGGTCGGCCGAGAAGGTCTCGTTCTCGATCCCGCCCTCGCCTTCGCCGTCGAGCGTATACGCGGCGGTGACGTTGATCTTCTTGATGTCGACTTTGTCGCACCCGCGGCCGACCTCCTCGTCACAGGTGAACACGACGCGGATTGGACAGCGCTTGAGATCGGGGTTGCGATTCAGATGATCGATGGCGGTCATGATGACGGCGATGCCGGCCTTGTCATCCGCGCCGAGCAGCGTGGTGCCGTCGGACGTGATGATCGTCTTGCCCTTCAGGTCCTTCAGTTGCGAAAACTCGCTGACCTTGATGACCCGCGACTTGTCACCCGGCAGCACGATGTCGTCGCCGTTGTAGTTCTCGATGATGTTCGGCGTGACGTTCTTGCCGACCGCTTCGGGCGAGGTGTCCTGATGCGATAGCCAGGCGATGGTGGGGGCGCCGTCCACGTTGCCGGGAAGGGTGCCCATGACGATACCGCCGTCCAGCAGCGTGACGTCCTCGAGCCCGATCGCCTTCATCTCCCCCATCAGCAGCTTGCCCAGCTCGAGCTGTCCCGGCGAGCTCGGATAGTCCTTGGTTTCCTCGATCGCGGTCGTCTCGACCTTGACGTAACGGCAAAACCGATCCAGCAACGTGTCCATGATCATCTCCTGAAGACGTAGGCCGCGGTGTCAGCGAAGTACCGCCACGCCCGCCATGTGATCCTTCGCCGGTCTCTGAAGCGGCCAAAGTATCCGCCCGAGGCGTTCTCGACAAGGGGCGTCGGAATGCGGAGTGGGGAATGCGGAATGCGGAATGATAGGATCTCAAGCGAGCGCCGTCGTTGCGATGGCCAATCCGCATTCCACATTCCGCAATCGGCATCTGCCGTGCCCTTCCCACAGCTTACCTGCCGTGCTAACTTACCGGCTCGACTGATGCCCCGATCGACGGCGCGCGATCGAGTCGTTGGCACCTTTCACCACCACGAGGAAGATCTATGGCTGAGTCGCAACCGCAGTTCAAATTCCCGGAAAACGCCTATCGCGAACTCAAGCCCGGCGAGAAGTTTGTCCCCATGGTCCCGCCCGGCGTGACCGTGCCCGAGCTGACCGTGCGGATGTTCGTGTTCGGCTTGATCATGAACGTGGTCTTCTCGGTCGCGGCGACGTTTCTCGCCCTCAAGGCCGGCCAAGGCATCGAAACCGCGATCCCGATCTCGATCCTGGCGGTGGGCATGTCGGGCTTGCTCCTCAAATGGGGTGGGCGGGGCAGCTCGATCATCGAGAACGTGTACATCCTCGCGATCAGTACCAGCTCGGGTTACGTGGTCGGCGGCACCTGCTTCACCATGCCGGCCATCTACGTTCTGAAGCTGAACACGCAACTGGGCCTGAGCGACCTTGAGCTGTTTCTACAGATCTCGCTGGTCCCGTTCCTCGGAGCTATCCTCGGCGTGATCTTCCTGATCCCGTTCCGGCGCTACTTCGTCAAGGAGATGCACGGCAAGCTGCCGTTCCCCGAGGCGACGGCGACGAACGAGATCCTGGTAACCGGCGCCTCGGGCAGCACGAGCCAGGCGTGGATCTTGATCTACTCGTTCGTGCTCTCAGCCGTCTACACGCTCGCGGCGACCGGACTGAAGCTATTCAGCGACGTGTTCACCACCGGGACCGCCAAGCTGGAAGCGGTCGGCAAGGAGGTGGCTGAGACGCTCGCGTTCCGGACCGACCTGTTCGAGCTGCTGACGCTCAAGATCAAGGCGGTCTTGTCGATGGGGGCGGGGGCTTATTACCTGGGCCTCGGTTTCATCATCGGTCTGCGGTACGCTTCGATCATCTGCGCCGGCTCGTTTCTCTCGTGTTTCGCGATCATCCCGCTGCTGGCCCAGCTAGATCTGGATAGCTTGCAGAAGCTCAGCCCATCCTGTGTCGCCCATCATGGGCCGGAGGAGGAAACGCCTCGCTTCAGTCTGGCAATCGGGCTGGCGCCTGGCCTGGACGCATTCGGACAAGCGATTCGATTCGACGAACTGCCGGAGGCAAACCGGGCCTACGGAGATGAGTTGCGCAGCCTATTCGCCCAACAGGGCGTGGAACTCCAGGAGTTCGCACGCGTCGCCACCCGGGAGTTGGGCCAGGAATGGCACATCACCAGCGGCGCCCATGTGTACGTGCTGAAGGTGACCGAGATCGAAGCGGAGCCCGAGGCCCAAGCCGAGACGAAAACCGAAATCGCCGTTACCCGAGATACGCAGAAAGACCCGAGCTTCACCATCCCGACCACGCACGCCGCCCGGCTCGACGCGCTGGATCCCAAGCCGGGTATCCGCGAAGAGATCGGCGCGGGTTTCGCCGCCAACGAGCATCCCTTCGTCGCCGGTGCCGCGATCAGCGTCCAGGAAGCGGGAAGCCGCTGGCGTATCCAGGACAAGTACCAGGCATATGTTCTCCGCGCTGACCCGGACGCAGGTCAGATCGCGGTCTACGCCCAGGAGGCGAGCGCGGGAGACATCTTCAAGCACGTTCCGAAGAACATCGGGATCGGTGCCATCTTCACCGCCGGCCTCCTGTCCATCCTCAAGATGGCCGGCGTGATCGTGACCGCCCTGCGTAAAGCACTGGGGAGCCTGTTCAGAAGGAAGGGAACCGCCACCGCCCACGATCGTACCGATGAGGACATCGGCTATGGCACGATGGCAATCCTCGGCCTGGTCGTAACCGTGGTCATGGTGGTCTTCTTCCGCAAGATCGTGTTCGCGGGCATGGAGAACGCAAACTGGCTGACGTTCATCTCGGTCGTTCTCGCACTGGTGATCGCCTTCTTGTTCACCACGGTATCGGCCTGGGCGATCGCGATGATCTCCGTCACGCCGATCTCCGGCATGACCGTCACGACGATCATCATCGCGGCTGTCGCGCTGGCGGCCGCCGGCCTGCCCAAGGGCCCCGCTGGCATGTTGGCCGTGCTGCTCGTCGGTGGTGTGGTGGCCACGGCACTGTCGCTCGCCGGTGGACTGATCACAAACTTCAAGATGACGTACTGGCTGGGCGCCAACCCTCGCAAGGTCGCCTGGCTGCAGATCTTCGGCTCGCTGGTCTCGGCGGTCTGCGTGTGCGGGACCATCATGGTGCTGGCCTACCAGCCGGGATACGTCGGCGCGGGGGCGCTGCCGGCGCCGCAGGCAAACATGATGGCCGGGGCATTGGAGAGCTTCCTGGGTACCGGCGAGGTCCCCTGGCTCTTGTACGGGATCGGCGTTGTGGTTGCGCTACTGGTCGAACTGGTCGGCATATCCGCGCTCGCGTTCGGGCTGGGTATGTACCTGCCCATGTACATCAACACCCCGATCCTGATCGGAGCGTTTGTCGCTTTCCTCGTCAAGAGGAGCTCCAAAGACGAGAACTGCTCCAAGGCCCGCACCAATAAGGGAATCCTGATCGCGTCCGGCCTGATCGCCGGCGGAGCAATCATGGAGGTGCTGGTCAACTTCACCGGCGCGCTGGATGATCGCCTCCTGGGCGCCTGGCAATGGGTCGGCAACCGCGAGGAGATGGTCGGCAAGATTATGCCGTTCTTCGACATCAGCGGCCGAATGATCGACTCCGGAGTGAATCCGGAATCGCTGGCCCGCACCCAGAACTTCATCGGCCTGATCCTGTTCCTGGCCTTGTGCGTGTTCGTCTACTTCGACTGCCGCCGGGCCAAGCCCGAGCTGGGTGAGGGCGCCGATCTGGTCTAGAGCGGATTCAGAAACCCTCCGGCGTTCCGCGGGAGGGCGAAGCTCCTGCTGAGCCTTGGCTCGCCGGGAGGATCGCCCTCCCGAGGCGACCGATCATTGTTGAAACCGCTCTAAGTCGGACTGAGCGTATCTCGAGGCGGGGCTTGCGTTCACGGTGCCCGTGAGCGGAAGCCCCGCCGATCTTTGTTGGCCATCCGGCTCTTGCGGGAGACTCGAACCGCCAACCGCCAACCGCCAACGGCCAACCGCCAAGGCGCCAAGGCGCCAAGTATCTCGGGTCGTGGCGTGCGCTTGGCGAAGGCTATCAGAAACGCTGGCCGACTGTCCCGGCAGTGTCTCCGTGCTCCGAAGTGGCACGGCCGTGTCGGCCGTGTGGCGTGCAGGCTCGCCCGGGCTCACGTTGTCATGACCCTGGCATTCCGAATAGCAAAACGCCCCTGGCCGAGCACACGGCCAGGGGCGCCATTAGGTTTGATCTGCGCCGAAGCTCCGACGTTACGGGCAGGTCGTCCCGTATACGGCCAGCAGTGCGGCGAGGTCGGCCAGATCGACGTCGCCGTCCTCGTCCAGGTCACCGTCTTCGTAAACGGCGCCGCTGGTCATGCCGTAGTTGCCGAGCAACTGGGCCAGGTCGGTCAGGTCGATATCGTTATCGCCGTCCAGATCACCGGGGCAGTTCGCCTCGCAAAGTGAGGAACCGCTGTCCGAGCTGCTGAAATCGCTGTCGGTGCAGGGCTCGTCGTTGCGCGCCTTGACCCAGAAGTAATAGGTTACACCGTCGGCCGTGGTGTCATCGACGAACGAGGTTGTCGCGCTGGTTCCCTGCTCGGTCGCCGTGCCGGAGTTGTTCGTCTCGCTGCGCCAGACCGAGTACTGCGTTGCCCCGCTCACGCTGCTCCACGACACGTGTACCTCGTCGCAGTAGTCGCCGTCCGACGCTTGCACGTTGGTCGGCGCCGGCAGCGGCGCGCCTGCGTTGGTGACGTCATAGGTCAGCGAGTACTCGTTCCGTGTGTCGTCGTCGCCACCGCCCAGGAACACGCGCAGGTAGTACGACTGCGCCGCAGCACCCTCGTGCGTGTACTGCACGGTCTTGTTGTCGGCGGCTGCCAGCTTTTCGACCACCAAATTGCCGCCGCACGCGTCGAAGAACTGAACGTCCAGATCACCCCAGTCGTTGTTGTGCGACATGGTGAGGTCCAGACTATCGCAGGGATTCAGCACGATCTCGAACCAGTCCTCGGCGATGTGCTTGATTACCAGGTTGTCGTGGAACCCCGGCCCCAGCAAGTGCGCCGTCGCACAAGTGTGGTTGGGGGCAAAGCTGTCTTCGCTGCCGGCCGCCAGGTAGCTCGCGACCAGCGAGTACATGTTCTTGAACTTGCCGTAACCAGACGGGCCGTCCGGGTTGCTGCAGTCTTGGGGCATCTCCGAGTGCGACGCGACGCCGATGTAAGAACTGTTGCTCACGCGATACAACCCCGACCCCGACGAGCCGCCCATGATCGTGCCGGAATTCCAGGAGACCCCAAAGTAGTGGTAGTTGTCACCCCACGGATGCGATATCTTCTCACCGAAGCTGATCTTCTTGCGGTACCCGCTCGGATGAGAAATACCGGCCAGATCCTCTCCGGTTGCGACCACGTCGGTATCCCAACCAGCCCAGGTCAGGCCCGTCGGCAGCGGCCCTTTCATCATCAACAGCGAGATGTCGAAGACGGTACTCGACCAAAGCACGTCCCCGTAAGATGATTGCTGGTATCCCGCGTAGGGGCCATCGCAATACTGCGTCTGGTAGAACCACCACGCCACCATCGTCGCCGTAACCGTGTCGTTCGTGGCACAGTGCTTGGCCGTCATGAAATAAGGGGTTTCGTCGCTCACCTCGGTGTTCAGCAGCGTACCGCTGCAGAGGTACGTGTCGCCGCCCTGCTGGAAGAAGAAGTGCGCCGTGGCGTTGTGCAGCGGATGCCACGCCGGATAGCACATCACGTCGAGGAGACACGATCCGCGCGGCGTACCGTCACCGTCGCCCAGCAGCGGGGCATCCAGGCCACGGTAGATGTGCGCCAACTCCTCGATCAGGAAGAAACCGTCGTCCGCCACGGTCTCCGGCACGAAGTACTCCACCCGGACACGCTCGCCCGTGACGATCTTCGTCCAGAACTCGCCGGTGCCCAGCGGGCCGCTGCCATCGTGAGGCCCAAAGGCGGCCGCGGGGGTCTTCGGCGAATAGAACCACAGTTCGGCCCCCTCCGGGATAGCGACCCGGGTCAACGAGAGCCGCAAACCCTGCGCATCCGGTGAGACGACCTCGATGCTCCAGAAGCTGCCGATGCCCGGCACCACTCGATACGCCGCCCAGCCGTCGGTCGAGTCAACTCCCAGCGGCCGGTTCACGCCCACGCGCATCGGCGACTGGGGGGCGCCGGAGTCCTCGGCCGCCAACTGGTCCGGGTCGAGCGCGTCGAGTTCGATCGGGATCAGGTCGGCCGACAAGTCAACCCCGTAACGCAGGCTCGCCGGCACGGAGCTCGGCTCGGCCGCGGCGGCCCGGCCTGGAACATGGTACGGTACGCTGATTACGTCCTCAGGCACTGGCGGCGTGTCGCCGCTCGCCTGCGCCGTGGCGCAACAAAACGCGACCAACGTCGCGATCGACAGCAGTGCGGTGGGCAACCGACTCGAAAATCCTATACTGTGAGATTCCACGGTGTGAACTCCCTCTTGGGTTCGCACGGCGTGTCCGGCCGGCGGCGGCAGGCGACCTCTTGCCGCACGCTCGCCGAAGTCGCCGCTCTTTACGAATGCGCGTACCCCATCCCAGCAGGTCGCGCAACACTTAGTGTCTGAAATCCGGTCGCTCCCAACTAGGCGCTCCGCCGCCCAGGAAGCGCGAAGACACCCGCTTGATTGTATTCCAGCATAGCGCGTGGACGCACGTCATTCAACAGTTAACCGCACGGCCGATATTACCACCCCTCCTGGCCCGCGAACCGCTTACGATAACCTCACGAAATCCGCGCGGGCAGCAAGCCGCACGCCCAAACGCCGCGCGCGAGCGTGGCGCCCGCGCCGCAGCTCAAGTCTGCCGGCGTGGCTCAGCGCGCGCCAGCACAGCTCGAAGCAGTTCCGCCCGCTTCTCGAACCGCGTCAGCAACATCATCGCCGCGATCACGAACGGCTTGTGCGATGCTTCGCGATAGGTCGTTAGCCGATAACGCTCGAACACGTCGGCCGACACCTCGCCCGCCGCGCAACTGACCCCGCTGATGTCGGCCGGCAGACAGTGCAGGTAGAGCGCCTGCCCGTCGCGCGTCATCGACATCAGCTCTTTCGAGCACTCCCAGTCCCTGAAGCGGGCGCTGTTCTCGAGCCCGGCCTCTTCGATCTTGTCGAGCACCGCCGTGTCGCCGTTTCGCAGCGCCGCCGTCCGGTTCTCCATCGTGTAGTACGATGCCCAGCTCTTGGGATAGACGATGTCGGCGTCGCAGAACGCTTCCCCCATGCTCTCGACGTACTCGAACGACCCGCCCGACTCCGCCGCCTGCTGTCCGGCCCGCTCGACCGTCTCCGGCAGCAGGTCGTAACCCTCCGGATGCGCCAGAGTCACCTGCATCCCGAAGCGCGTCATCAGGCAGACGATTCCCTGCGGCACCGACAGCGGCTTGCCGTACGACGGCGAATAGGCCCAGGTCATCGCGAGCTTCTTGCCGCGTAGTGCTTCGAGCGAGCCGAAGGTCTGCTTCAAGTGCAGCAGATCCGCCAGCGTCTGCGTCGGGTGGTCCAAGTCGCACTGCAGGTTGATCACCGCCGGCCGCTGCGGCAACACCTTCTGCTCGTAGCCCTCCTCGACGGCGGCGGCGACCGAGGCCATGTAGCGATGCCCCTCGCCCACGTACAGGTCGTCGCGGATCCCGATCACTTCGGTCAGAAACGAGATCATGTTGGCCGTTTCGCGAACGGTCTCGCCGTGGGCGATCTGCGACTTGGTCTCGTCCAGATCTTCGACCGCCAGCCCGAGCAGGTTCGCCGCGCTGGCGAACGAGAAGCGCGTGCGCGTCGACTTGTCCCGGAAGTTCGAAACCGCCAGCCCGCTCTCAAACACCCGCGCCGAAATATTCGCGCGGTGCAACTCCTCCAGCGTTTCCGCGACTGCCAACACGGCTTTCAACTCATCCGTCCAGTGGTTCCAGGTCAGCAGAAAATCCTGCTGATACAGATTCGTCTTCAGAACGTCCAGTTGCTCAAGCACCGACCGGATTCGATCAACCGGCATCGCATTCTCCCGGCAGCGCGCGTTTGCGGACGCACGGTGCCTACTAACGCGCCTATTAAGACCGGGTGGCATGGGCGTCTCGCCCGTGTCGTCACCGGCGGGGCGCCGGTGCCACCCTGATTGTGTTAGGAGCCCTGAATCACCCGCTCCAACTCCAACGCCCGCCGCAAGTCCGTGATCTGCCCGGCGTGGGCGCCGTTGTGGAACGTCACGCGGTGCACCAGCGACCAGAGCGTGATCTCCCCGCCGTGCCACGGGATCTCACGATCCAACGTGGCGGTTTCGGCTGAGCGGACGGCGTTCGCCAGGCGGTCGCACGCCGCCTGGTAGATCTCCACGCCGCGCGCCAGCGTTGGATAGCGCGGGCCGTCATCGACCGGCTGCGATCCGAAGCAGACCGACTCGGTGTCATAGCGGCCGGCCGTGCCGCGCGCGCCGTCACCGGCCAGAAAGTCGCGCTCCGGCAAGGCCCCGGCGTCGATGCGCTCGGCGACGCGGTTGAGCGTCAGCGCCAAGTGCCCGAGCGACCAGGCCACGTGGTTTGGCAAGTTGGCTGCCTGCTTGGTGCGGTTTTCCTCATCGAATCCCGCCAGAAAGCGCGTCAGCAGCTCCTTGGACGCCAACACGCCATTGGCCAGCACATCCTGAGCAGTCATGCTTCACTCCACCGTGATCTCGATCGAGCCCCGTGTGATCGTGCGAATCGTAACGCGAGGAAGAGCCTGCTGCTATGCCTGTGGAGTGGCACACCCACACCTCACCTGACGCGCATGAACATGTAGCAGCCCGCCGCAAGAGTCGGCACCGGCCACAGACTGTAGCGGCCGACCCCCGTGTCGGCCGTGGAACGCCGTTTTCATCCCACGTCGGGCACGGAGACCCGACGCTACACGACTCTTGCGGCGGACTGGTAGACCTTTGGTGGAGCTTATCCCGCCTGCTGGCAGGATGGGAATTCGCTTCAGGAGGTGCGAGATGGGAATTTCGCACCAGCAGTGAACTCAGTTATCGAGGAACTGCCGGAGGTACACGAGTTGCGCACAATTGAAGACGAAGTGTGTGACCGCTACGCTCACCAGGCTGCCGGAGCGAACGTACACATAGGAGAAAACCAGCGACATCAGGAAGGTGGCGGAGGCGTGCGGCGCGCCCGGCAGGTGCAGGAACGCAAACAACACGCTGGAGACCAGCGCTGCCGGCAGCCATGCACCGAAGATGCGGCGAAGTCGCGTGAGGAGAATGCCCCGGAACAAGGTCTCCTCCATGACGACGAACGCCGCGTTGAGAGCGATCACACCGCCAAAGGAGTCCTCAGTTGCAAGCTGCCAGACAAAGCGGCGGGCGTATTCCATCGAGCCCGCGTCCGGCCATGGCTGCCGGATGCACCACCAGACTGCGAAGCTCACGCCTACCGCCACGTACACCACCGGGACCCAGAGTACCCCGAACACGACTTGTGAACCGAGATCCCTCGTCGTCACGCCGATGGTACGCACCGGCAGGTCTTGCGTACGCAGTAGCAGGAGTGCGAGTCCGACCGCCGCGGCAGCGCTCACCAAGCGCCCCGGGAACATGGACAGCGCCGTGTATTCGTAGCCGCCAACGAGCCCACCGACGAGCGGCTCCACGACGTACAGCAACAGGAACGTCGCCACGACAACAATCGCGGTGTCCAGGCATGCCGAGCGCACGCTCAGTTGTGAGGGGATCAGTTCAGTTTGCGTCTTCATCAGCACGAGAACGGTGTCCCCAGAGTGGATTCCATCGAGCGCCTCAGCGTGGCTCAGACGCCGTCAGCCGCTGCGCCGCCTGAACGAGCGGGTCACTGCCGGCGACCGTGTTCGCTACCACTGCTTCCAGCGTCGCCGCAGACTCGCTCGTCGGTTCATCATGGCCGCGCGGGCTGAAGCCCGCGGCTCCTTCCGCAAGAGCGCGAGCGACCTCCCACTGCTCGTCCGGATAGTCCCACGCTTTCGAGTCCGGGTCGAGGAAATGGCGGAAGGCCGGCAGTTGTCGGCGGCGTGAGCTGTAGTAGTAGCGAATGCCTTTCCAGATCGCGACGTTGGCGATCCACGAGCGCCATTTGAGTGGGAACGCCCGCAGCCGCCGCAGCGCCGAGCCCAGCGAGAAAAACTCGCCGAACGCCGCCATCTGCGCGTGGCGGAGTTGCTTCGGCGTCATCTGCTTCGGCTGGTAGACAACCGAGGCGCCGTTGTAGCGCTCCCAGTCGTAGGTGCGGATGCGACCCTCGCGCTTGTACTGCTCGAAGAACTGCGTGCCGGGGTACGGCGTCAGGATCGGATAGCAGCTCATCGACAGGTTCATCCGCTGCGCGAAGTGGCAGACGTTACGACAATCTCTCCAGGTGTCGTGATCGAAGCCGAAGATAAACGCCCCCCACAGGTTGATGCCGTAGCTTTGGATCTTGCGGATTCGCCATTCGTACGTGTCGGGCGAAACGAAACTCTTGCCGGCCTCGCGCAGCGTCTCGCGTTTGGGGCTTTCCAGCCCGAGAATCAACCCGACGCACCCGCTGTCCTTCATCGCCTGCAGCAGGCGATCGTTGCCGGCGATGATGCAGTCGCACTGGCTGGCCCAGGTGATCTTCAGCGGCCGCAGCGCCTCGCACAGCTCGATCGACCAGTTGTGCTTACCGCCGAAGTTGTCGTCCGCGAAGATGTAGCACCAGGCCTTGTGGAGTTCCTGCGCCTCGCGGATCTCCTCGACAATGTCCGCGATCCGCCGCTGACGAAACTTGCGGCCGAACACCGCCGGCGTCGTGCAGAATTTGCAGTTGTGCGGGCAGCCGCGCGTGGTCTGGATCGGGTTGGCGACCAGGTAGTTCCGCGGGTCGAGCAGGTCCTTGCGCGGCGTGGCGATCTCGGCCGTCGGATAATCCGCCCAGTCGTAGATTGGTTTGACCGCCGACCGCGGATCCTCGCCACGCTGCTCAGCCGCCTCCCAGTCCGCAATCAGATGCGGCAACGTCGATTCGGCGTCGCCCTGGCAGACGCTGTCGGCGTGCCGCAGTCCCTCCTCGGGCAGCGCGCTGGGGTGGATGCCGCCCAGAATAACCGTCACGCCCAGCCGGCGATATTCGTCGGCCAGCTCGTACGCCCGCTTCGCCTGCGGCGTCATCGCGGAGAGCCCGACCACGTCGACGTCCGCCTTGGGGACGTGCGGCTTTTCCAGCAGGCATTCGTCGACCACCTCGACGTCCCACTGGCTCGGCATCAGCCGGGCACAGATGGTCAGACCGGTGGGCGCGAAGATGGCCTTCCGCGTGAACGTCATCTTGCGGATCAACTCGGGCATGGTGATGTTGCTTAGCGGCGAGTTGGGATTGATGAACCGAATCCGTCGCCGCCGTGCCGCCGTGGCGTGGACCATGCCAATCTCCACCTGCTGGGACGCCTGGGGGAGGTTTCACCGCCGAGCTGCGCCAGACCGAGCCGCCCAGGCTTCACCTGCCATTGTCCCGCGTCCGCGGGGCGGTGTCCGATGACCGGCCGCTCGTACCCGTCGATTCAACCGCGACGGAACTCTAATCGTCTTCGTATTTTTCCAGGCGGTCTTCGCAGTCGTCGCGCTGCTTCTTGTACTTGTTGCGCTCGCGTTTGTACTCGGCCTTATCCTCCGCCAGGTCCGCGACCTCATCCTCCAGCCACTGGATGTTCGCGTAGGCCTTGCGCAACTCGGCGCGGGCCTCCTCCAGTGTGCGCGGATTGGGAACCCGGCTGCTCTCGACCGGCTCGGGGCGACTACGGCCGCCGCCAACCACGATCCGCTCGGGTGCCTTCACGGAAACGCAACCGGCGGTCGTCCACAGCAAGCCGCCGACCGCCAACAATGCCCAGCTTCGTGTGCTCATGGTCTGAACCTCCTAACACACGTTAGACCCGCGCCCATCATGAGGGGTTAGGCCGGTTTGGTCAAAGTTCGCCGGTGTCGCGCGCCGCCCCGGAGGCCGTCGAGTGGTCAGAATTCGATACCCGTACGCTCCTGCTCTATTAATCTCCCCGCGAGCGGTCGCGAATAATCTGGCACACGAGGTCCGGGATTGCCTCGGTCGAGTCCTCGACACTCTCCAGGCTGGCGCTCTGCGAGACTTGCTCACCGGTCGCGACATCGGTCAGCGCCACCGCCAGGACATATACGTCGCCTAGCCGGTTGATGCGCCCGTGCATCATCTGCCTGGCACCCAGCAGCTTGCCGTACTCGACGAGACACACGGACGTGTCGCAGTTCATTGCGTCGGCGAAGTCCCGCTCGCCGAGAATGTCGGCAATCCGCGCGCGGTCGACCAGGACGAAGTGGTTCGAGTTGTGAATCGCGGCCCGGCACAGGTCCGCCAGGGCGCGGCCATCGTCCGCCCGCAGGTCCTCTCCGAACTGGAAATCGAGCACCGCCAACACCGGACGCTCGTCCGGTTCGAGTCGCGGCAGTTCCGCCGGATCACACGAAACACCGCTCTTGGTCGGCGAACTTGGCTTGGCCTGCCCGTCGCCTTGATTGATCACGATCTTCTTCGGCAGGCGGATGGCAAGGCAGCCCACCAGCCCGGGGAGCATTGCCAAGACGAACATCAACCGCCAGCGCGTGCGCATGAACCGATCCTCGCAAATGTTGATGGCTCCGTGACGCCCGTATCTTCGGTGCTTTCAGGCGATTGGTCAAAGGCGCTCGGATGACGATCGGCCAAAGTGCTTGCACGGCCCCCCTCCGGAGCACTAAAAGCTTGGTGTGGAGAAACGTGTTATCGCCATCCTGGGCTGCACGGCTTCGGGCAAGGGAACCCTCGCCCGGGCGCTGGCCAGCGAAGTCGGGGGCGAGATCATCAGCGTCGATTCGATGAAGGTCTACCGCGGGATGGATATCGGCACCGCCAAGCCCAGTGCCGAACAGCGGGCGGCGGTTCCGCACCATCTGATCGACGTGGCCGATCCCTGGGAGTCGTTCAGCGCCGCCCGCTTCGTCGATTTGGCGGACCGGGCCGTGGCGGAGATCCACGCCCGCCAACGCCCCGCGATCGCCGTGGGTGGCACCGTGCTGTATTTCAAGTGTTTCTACGAAGGGATGTTCGCCGGGCCCTCGGCCGATCCAGCCCTCCGCGCTGAGATCCGCGCCCGCGCCGAACGAGAGGGCCTCGATGCCCTCCACGCCGAGCTGATGCGGATCGACCCCGATGCCGCGGCCCGCATCCATCGCAACGACCTCCGCCGAATCGAGCGGGCACTCGAGGTCTACCAACTCACCGGGCGGCCGATCAGTGAATTGCAGCAGCAGTGGAACGGCGGGCCGATCCGCCGCCCGGAATGGGATTGGCGCCTGATTGGGCTGCGCCGCGCGAAGGAAGCTGCCTCGCGAAGGATCAACGAGCGCGTCCGCCGGATGGTCACCGCCGGCCTGGTCGAGGAGGCCCGGTGCATCTGGTCGGACCCACGCGGGGTCAGCGACCAAGCCCGCCGGGCGGTCGGCTACGCCGAGTTGTTCGATCACTTCCGGGCCCGGATCAGCCTCGAGGATGCGCTCGAACGCATCAAGATCAACTCCCGCCGCCTCGCCAAGCATCAGCGCACCTGGCTCAAGCGTCTGACCCACCTGAGCTGGATCGACGTCGAATCGGACGACGACCTGGCCTCGATCTTGTCACGCACCCTGCCGCTGACCGGCTATAAGTAAGGCCTCCACAAGTACTTGCGTCGCGCCACCGCTCGCCCCGCTCCGCTCCGGGCCCGGCGAGCCGGCCGCGCCGTCGTGAACCTCGCGCGAACGATAATTGGCGACGGACCTTGAAACAGCCCGATCGGCGTGCATAGGGTTATGCAAGGGACTGAAGGGAAGGAGTGACGGTCGGCTGATCGCCGAGACCTTCGACGTCTTGGAGTTGAGAGCCGGACCGCTTGCCAGAAATACAGGATGTGGGCCGTGCCCGCTGAGGGGCCGGCGTGAGAAGTTATGCACCAAGCTCTGCATGCGCAGGCTTACGATCTCTTTGGAGGAGAACCATGAGAAACCTGTTTGCAATCGTTGCGATCGCCACGCTCACGACCGTGGCCGGCGCGCAGGAAGGCATCGTCATCGACTACGACATCACCGGGGCCCAGAGTTGGGACGACTTCGGTGCGGCGGCCAACGAAGTGCAGGCCATCGATGCCGCCGCTTTGATCGGTCTCCCGTCCGGTACCCCCGTCGTACTGCACGGTATCGGTTGGGATGTGACGATCGAGACGGTCGGCGCCAGTTGGCTCAGCGAAGCCAGCTTGTATTTCGACGACAACGTCGCTCCGGACGGCGTCGGGCTGTTCCTCACGCCCGGCCTGGGTGACAACATGCCCGGAACTCAAAGCTATACCAGCGGCGGGCTGATCGACCTCAGCGACAACGGCATCGATAACATCGCGCTGCCCGACGGCCTGCTGCGTCTGGAGCTGTACGAGAGTTTCGACGACGTTGCCGGCGCGGTCGACGCCGACTACCTCGCAACCTCCGTGCTGCATCTGGACCTCGTCCCGGAGCCCGCCGGACTGACGCTGCTCGGCCTCGGCGCGCTCGCCCTGATCCGCCGGCGCTAGTATCGCGTCACGCTTCAATTTGCGTGTAGCGTCGGGTCTCCGTGCCCGACGTAAGACCGTAGCGTCGGGTCTCCGTGCCCGACGTAGGCCGTCGAGAGCCGTCTGTTTGCCTACGTTGGGCACGGAGACCCAACGCTACAACCCGCAAGAAGAGACGTGACAGAGCACTAGGGTACCTTCGCAGAAGTCCTGCATTATCGATGGCACGAGCGGTCCGCCGGTGAAGACACGGGCGGGACGCTCGTGCCATTCGGTTCTGGCAGGCGCTCTGGCGCGTATCGAATCCAAGTGTAGCGGCCGACGCCCCAGTCGGTCGAAGAAATCAGTAAGCCAGCTACTGTACTGGCTCAAGAGAATCGCATCGTATGGATATCGCGAAGGCCGCTGAAGAATGCTCGAATGCGTCACACCGGACGGGCTGAAGCCCGAGGCTCTTCTCTCAGATGCGATGCGTTAATCCTGAGACAGCACACTACGTCCGACTCGGGGGTCGGACGCTACGATTGGCTTGACTATGCTCTGGAGCTGTTTCAATAATGATCGGTTGCCTCGGGAGGGCGAGCCTCCCGGCGAGCCAAGGCTCAGCAGGAGCTTCGCCCTCCCGCGGAACGCCAGATGGTTTCTGAAACCGCTCTAATGAGTTTTCTGCAGCAGATCTTGGGCGTC
>SDBT01007966.1_pt1 | contig 17377 bp, 16 predicted proteins | sample 2277101 | NCBI WGS metagenome assembly SDBT01 (sample SAMN10404973, study PRJNA504765) | marine sediment metagenome | isolation source: marine sediment core GS10_PC15, 103 cmbsf | place: Arctic Ocean: Southern Knipovich Ridge | collected 2010
AAATAATTTCATTGTGCTAAACTAGAAAAGAATATGAAACAAACAATCAAAAATCCAAAAATAAACACTCCAATAACTTTAATGATAATTGGGATCTTGGCTATTGGAACTATGTTTCTTTTAACGAAACTGGCGAACCAAGAATTCTCATCACCATATCAACCTTCAGCCAACGTTTCGGGACAACCAGATCCCAACCCTCAGCCTACGGCTAACCAGCCGCAGGCTGGCCAATCTCAACCGCAACCAGACGAGCTTTTAGAAGGCTGTAAAGAAATAACATACGATCCTGCTGTTGATTATAACTTTGTGGGCGCGTTAGATTTTGTTTTAGAGAAACCGGCTGCCAAATTCTTAGAAATAAAAAAAGATGAAGACAAAAGGCTTTTCAGCTTGGGTAAATTTAAACTTTCCCTTGAGCCAAATACTGTCTTAATAATAACAAGATTCTGGCTATACTTTTTTAGCGAAGAATTAAGCGACAGGGAAGATAAAATGTATGGTTTAGAGGATTCTTATCTCTCAAAAATAATATTTAAAAGAGGGGAAAAAACAAAAGAAGTTAATCTTGGTAGAAGCGGAGAACATGCATTTATAGAACTTACAGACTGTCCTTTGGGTAATATTTATCCAGTTAATTATAAATCCGAATTTGAGTTTGAAATTCTCTTGGAAATCGGCTGCAATAACTTCCAAAATAATGCTTGTCTTAATAATAAAGGCGAATCCTTGGATTATATAAACAATGCTGATCTTACTGCTAAAATTCGCCTCTTTGCTATTAGTTTTCAAGATTTTACTAAAGATATCTTCATTCCAATCAAATTCAAATATTAATAAACTTTTTATTATTTATCTACGACAGAAAACGACCCTGGTAGGGTCGTTTTCTGAGAACGAAAATGAGGTTCAAAAAACTCAAAAATACAGGTGAAATATTTTGGACAAAACATTCCGCAGAAAAAATGCGATTTTATAATCTTTCAGAAAATCGCATAAAAAGAGTTTTGCGAAATCCTGATAGAAAAGAAAAAGGAATAGCCCCTAGAACTTTGGCGCTGATGCAGAAAACTGGTTCGAAAAAACGCCCCACAGAAATCTGGCTTATGTACCAAATAATTAAGTCAAAAGTCAAAAGTCCTGCCCTAACGGGGCGATGCTCGCCCAACTCTGTTGGGCGGCAAAAATTAAAAGTTATTAGTGCTTGGCGGTATCCAGGAATAAGCCCTAAGGGCAAACAAATCCCGATCCCAGATGATATTTTAGAAGAGTTACAAAAAATAAATTAAAAAGCCCTTGCTTTGAATAGCAGGGGCTTTTAGTAATCTTTGATTTTTTGACGGGATTCTTTCTTCTTAGAATGCCGCATTCTTGCTTCATGTTCTCTTTTTTTAACAGCCTTGCTTTTTTTAGTAGGAATCCGTTCTTCTTCTACTTCTAATGCTTTAATAACTTTCTTGTTAAGACGTTCAATTCCATTTTTTCTATTCTGTTCTGCAGACTTTCGATCCGTTGCTGATACAATAATTTCGCCGCTTTGACTAACTTTAAGTTTCTTACAAATCAAATCTTTTTCTCTTTCGCTAAATACGCTTGAGTCTTGTGGGCTCCAACGAATCTCTCTTCCCATCGTTCCTTTATTAATATTCTGTCCTCCTGGTCCAGAACATCGAATGGGAATTATTTTTAATTCATTTTCTGGTACTTTTTTTTCTAATATTTCTTTTTTTAACATTTCTTTCATTGTTTTGCCCCTAATAATTAGTGTAGCTTCATTTTAATAGTAACCTATTTTTATTAAAGAATCAACTTTATATTTTACCATATAATTTCGTTTTCTGCAATATTTACGCGGGTTTTCTAAAATGATATACTTAGAATGCCATGAATAAAAAAGATAGAATTTTACGATTTGTAGAATTTCTGATAATCGGGGTTTTGATTGGGTTGGCCGAAGATCTACTGGCCATCTCCTTCGCCACTGATGCCAAAATAACTTGGCATGTGATTTGGATTGTCTTGCTAATTGCTGTCCCATTTGCTATTATAAGCGAATTAATTGTTGATCATCCTAGATTTTGGGAATTCCTCTTAAAAAAAAGAAAGTTTAAAAACCTTAAAAAGATTGCCAAAATCTTTAAAAGTGGTTAGAATAGAAATACACGAATTATGTTTAGAAAAATCAAAAAAATATGCCTTACCCCCAAAACACTAATTATTGTTTTGGCTATTTTGGTTGTTATCGGCTTTACTGTGGCTGTTTATTTTGGAATAAAAACCAGTAATTTAAAAAAGGAATTTGCTGAAATCGGGCCGCAAGAAAAATTAGAAAAGATTCATTCTTATGCCGTGGCTTTAGAAAAATTTATAGAGTTTGAGAGAAAAGAAGGAGATCAAAATACAACTGCTGCATTAGAAAGAGCAGTCCTGGCAACTAATAGCGGGGTTTTGAAAAATTTATTTGACGAGATGGTATTTGGTGAAAATTTGGAAAAAGATATGGAGTATTTCTTAGATGCGATTATTGATTCGCTAAAGTTTTTCTCGAAATAACAATCAATTTATGAATTATCCATTAAGGCTCTCTCCGTCAACTCTTAATTTATTTATAGACTGCCCGCGCTGTTTCTGGTTGCATATAAATAAAAGAATTCATCGACCACGAGGAATTTTCCCATCTCTCCCATCTGGAATGGATAATGTGATTAAAGTTTATTTTGATAAATATCGAGAAAAAGGAGAATTGCCACCAGAATTAAGAAATCAAATAAAAGAAAAGTTATTTCCAGATTTAGAACTCTTAAATAAATGGCGGAATTGGCAAACAGGATTAGAATACCAAAACAAATCTCTGGGAGTTAGTTTATTCGGCGCATTAGATGATTGTTTAGTAGATCAATTAACAGACCCGAAGCAAGCCCGTTATATTCCTCTTGATTATAAAACCCGAGGATTTCCTCCTCGGGATGGTGATTCTGAAAAATATTACGGCAATCAATTAAGCTGTTATGGGCTTATGCTGGAAGAAAATGGATATCCAGTCAAAGACTTTGCTTATTTAATTTATTATTATCCTGATACAGTCCGAGAAAACGGTGTTATTAAATTTCATATAAAGCCAATTAAAATAGATATTGATATTAATAAAGCGAGAAAATTATTAGAAGAAGTGGTTAATTTCTTAAATAAACCAGTTCCTGAACGCCACTCCCAATGCGAATACTGCTCTTGGAACAGCCAATTATCAGAATTTAATTAAAGTCAATAAAAACTATGTCAATTTAAAAGACGGAATGAATTGGTTCATTCCGTCTTTTAAATTTGCTTTGTTTTCTTAGAGATTCTCAATAAACTGAATTAGCTCCTCAATCTTTGCATTAAGTTTTGCCATATAGTCTGAAACTGTTTTCTTGAATTCCTCGCTTTCTTTGTCAATGGTCTCGTTAAGTATATATTCTTGAGTAGCGAATCCGATAGTAGAGATTTCCTGAATGAGCTCTTGGTCAAGCGTAACAGACGCTCTGTCTGCCCATGCTCGCGTAAATTCATAAACATGAAAGGTTCGAAAACAATCAATCTTATACTGAGAATATCCTTGGATAAAAAGTTCTGGATTCTCTACTTTTCTCAGAAGTTCAACTGATTCACCCATTATTTGCCGATGTGCTGGCAATAAAGAATCCAAGCCTTCTTGAAGCCAACCAATTACTTTGGTGAAAAATCTATGAGTTGTGCTAAATCCTTGTTCAAGCTGGTTAAATTCAAAGTCCTGACTAAGTAATATTTCTTCTAAGTTCGTTGGATCATTCACTAATTCCAAGAATTCCTGATCGGTCTTCATCTTAGACATAATGTTAAGCCTAGCCTCTGGGCTCACAGTCATCCAGTTTTGCAACTGCCTCCAAGCCATATCAAATTCCACCAGATAACCAAACGCCCTTATCCTTTCGCTGTCAGGATTTCTTAACTCTTTAGCTAGTTCTTTGCCAGAAATCAGCTTGGAGATCAGAACTGTTTCCTGGGCGTTAGCAGTCAAAACCTGACTAAATCCCATTAAAAACGCACAAATCACTCCAAAAACTAATGCTTTTCTTTTCATTGGTACCCCCTATTAAATTTTTAAGGTATATTATAGTATATATTTGTATTAATATTTTTGTCAATCACTTTCTCTTTTTCTTCGTCACCCAGAAACCCATATATTTTCCTATCATAAGTCGGGTTTGAGAAATAAGGGCTGGGAAGGCGCCAAAAACAATCATCGCTATTGGAACTAAAGCCCACTGAAGAATCATCCAGACATATCTTCTGCCCCTATATTTTTTGGGACGTTTAGGTAAAAGCCTCAAAGCATAAAAAGCTGAACCCACCAAACCAATCATGGCTAAAATCATAATTATTCTGGTCATCCGGGGCAGGTTATAAGAAAGAACCATTCGATTAAAATCCTCTCCTCCTAAAAATATAGGCAACCAACCTAAAAGAAATATTAATAAAGAATTAGTTGCCCAGGACCAAAATGCTTCCCAATGATGAAACATGTGATAAATTTTCTTCTTCAATTTCATTGCCTTATTTTTTATGCAGCCGAAAGTAAAATAAGGAACATTTTCTACGCCCCAGCTCCAACGAGTTTGCTGTTTAAATACATTAATCATTGTCTGGAAAAAGTTATCAGCCAAATTAGCATCCATAGAAACTGGATAATACAATGGCACGTTCTGATAATTACCATCATAAAACAAAAGGGCTTTCCAATAAATTCGAGAATCTTCAGAAACATTTTTACTTGGCCAAAAATCCATCTCTACAATAGCCTTAAAACTCATTGAATGCGAAGAAAAAGTAGACATTCTTTCTGGTCTTTCTTGTTGAATCGAATGCCAAAAAGTTGCCCCCATAGCAATAACTCTTGAAATAGCTGGCGCATCCCAAATATTATTATTATAAATAGGAACCGGCTGAAAACTGGAATGCAACGGGTCTTCGCAGGTTAAGTAATTGTATGTTAGACAAGCAAAATAGTAAGGATAAACCTGAGTATCAATATCAAAAGAAGAAACAATTATGTTTTCATAAGGAATCTTGAGAGAATCAATGATTTCTTTTTTTGCAATTCGACCAGCCCAAGTTTCATTAGAACCCTTACCAGCTAACTCACCGGGGATATCTTTTGGGTGAACAGTAATCAAAAAACGAAAAAATTTATCACCAAATTCTTTCTCAATTGCCTGTGCCACTTCCCGGGCTTGCTCTCCTACTCGCTTTTCAGCAGCCAAAACAACGATAAGTTTATCTAAAGGATATTTTGAACTTATTAATGCTTTAAAGGTTGACCTGATAACTTCCAAGTCTTCTCTATACATTGGCAGAATAACTAAATGATAAATATCGCGCCAGTTCTTTTTACTTTCCAATTTCTTCAACCAATCAATCTTTAAGTTCTTCTTCATTGTCTTAAAAGAAGACTGCTGATGAAGGGATAAAAATAAAGTCTTTAGAAGCCAGTAAATATCAAAACAAATTATAAAAATAGCAATCCAAACTGGACGCTGCCAGGAAAGAAAAATTACCCCAAGAATAGTTAACCAGCTCAAAGCTCCGGGTAAAATCTCAAGCAAGCGAAAAAGTCTCCTATCCTTAGAATCCTTAATGTCTGACGAAAAACCGATTTTTAGATATTCTTTTTTTTGCATATCTACTTAAAATATTACCTTAAATTTTTAATAAATAAAAGCAGGACTAATTGGTCCTGCTTGTTTTATTTTAGTAAAGGCAGCTGGGTCTTGTCATCTAATTCAAATCGACTAATATCATCCGGGCCTCGACACTGATAACGAACAACTTTATTATTTTCGATTGTTTCAAAAATAACCGTTGTTCGACACAGTTTCTGAAAATGAATTACAGTTCCCCTTGCAAATTCTGGCTCTAGCTCCCGGCCGTCATAATAATGCTTTAAAAACCAACAACTCTTACCCTCATAATTGTCATCAACTATTTTTATCTTTGGTATCATGTTCATTCCAATGTTTTTAATCAATGTTTTTTTAATTTCTTCCCAATCAGGAACAGCTATCTTGGTAACTTTTTTGAGCTCCTCCAGAGTTTCGTACTGAAATAAGTTTAATTTCTTGGCTATTTCTTCTGTGAGATATTTCTTCAGAAACGAAACATCATCATCATTTTTTCGAACTGAAAAAAGCGCTTTTTCTCCCTGATTTTCTTTAATGCTTTCCCAAATCCCAAACCCAAGGGAGTAAGGATGAATTCCAAGATAGTCCTCGGAAACACTTATAATCTTATGATGTTCCACTAAAAACTCCAACTCTAATTCCTGGGACAAATCTAGGGCTTTTAGTATTTGATGATGCCAATAGGTGGCCCAGCCTTCATTAATAATCTTTGTCTTAATTTGAGGAATAAAATACTTAGCTAATTCATCAATAATAGTTAAAATGTTGCATTCCCAGTCTTCTAAACGCGGATTGTGATCGCGCAGATAAAGTAAAATATTGGCTTTATTAGAAGAATTATTAGCTTCTTTGTCTTTGAAATCATGCACCCTATGCATAGAAAAAGCATGAGCAGCATCTACAATCTTTCTTACTGGCTTTTCTCCAAATTTTCTTTCGTACTTTCGGATTCTATCACCCCAGATTTTCATCTTTGCTAAAATATGCTCGGGTTGGGTATGACTGAACTCCCTGCTGTTCTTAAAGAAATCATTATGACCCCCACCAGCATGAGCTATAGTAATGAGTTGAAGAGCTAAAGAATTCTCTCTTAGCAAATAAGCTAAACAGGGATTAGAATTAATAACCAATTCATAAGGGAGCCCTATAAAACCATAGCTAGAAAGAATCTGGATTCTGTCGAACATTTTTCCAAAAGACCAGTGAGGATAATAAGCAGGCAATCCCTGATAACTCATATAGCCAATCATCTCTTTATAGTCACAAAGTTCGAACTCTTGAGGGTAACAATCAAATCCGAATTCTTCAGTTTTTGCTTCAATCTTTTTAGTCCAGTATTCTAGATCTTTTAAAGTATAATTTTTCATTTTGGCAACCTCACTCTTTCTTTTCTTAATATACTTTTAAACACTGGGTAAATGTCTTCTTTATTACTAATTTTAGCAGTAGCAAAATTATCAGCATCAATTTCTTTATCAAGCAACTCTATTATTGAACTATAAATTCCTTGGCCCGGTTTAACCTCGCAATAACCAAAAAGATTAGAAATTTCACAAATCTTCTTGGCTAATTCCAGGGCTTTATCATTATCTGCATAAGCATTATCTCCGTCAGAACACTGAAAAACATAAATATTCCAGTGTTCCGGATTATGCCGCTTTTCTATTATTTCTAAAGTTTTTTCATAACCTGAAGAGATATGAGTTCCGCCTGATGAAACTCGATTAAAAAACTGCTTTTCATTTTTTTCCTCTTTAGCTTGGGTGTGATGACCAATATAAACCAAATCAACATTCTTATATTTAGCTCGGATAAATAAATAAAAAAGAAGAAAGAAAATTTTGGTCAAATATCTCTCGGTTTCTCCCATCGACCAAGAAACATCTCTAACAAAATAAATGGCAGCATTAGAATACTTTTCCTCTTTTTCAACCACCCTTTTATACCGAAAGTCCTCCCGGTGGAAAGGAAATTTCTTGTTCTTACTTGTCCTTCTCCCTCTTTCAGCTGCTTTTTTTCTTTTAATTCGTTCAATAGCGGTTTTTTTCTTATCAAGCCGCGACCAAATTCCCTTTTTTCGATGTCCCTTTATCTTTCGTTTTGTTCTCGAGATAATATCTTTAAGTTTCTTCCGTTCGACTTCGGGCAATTCTATATCATCGAAAATAATATCAAGTAATTCATCATAAGGTATGGAAACTTTCTCATACATCTCAATACCTGGCTCATCTCCACCTGGTCCTGATTTAGAACCTTGCTGGCCTACGGCTCCTCCTTTAGTTTTACCCTCCTTATCTTTACTTTGACCTATAATATCTCCGGGCTTAACATCGCCGCCACTCTGACCAGTTTGGGGACTTTTCTCTTGATAGATGAATCGAAATTCTTTGATTTCCTTAATTGGAACCATAACAAATTCATCGCCTCGTTTGGCAATAATTGTTTCTTCGGCAATAATTTCAATATTTCTTCTCATTGCTTCTTTCTTTAGTTGCCAGTGTCCTAATCTGTCTTTATAACTTCTATCACTTAGTGATTTGAAATCTCGAAAAATAGCCATAACTTCCTCCAAATAAATTCTCAAAGATCTCTTATTAAATCTAAATCAAATCCTTTAAAAGGTCAAATTAAATAACCCGACTTTTTGCCGGGTCATTATATTTAATCTCTCCAAAAATTGTTTTTAGCAAATTCTAAAGCTACTTCAGCACAATGAGGACAATAATTTCCTTTTTTAACCATTTTTTCTTTAATTTTTTTCTTTCTCTCTTCAAATATCTTTTTTAGAAACCCAGGTGAAAAAAATAATACTTTCTTAATAGCTTCTGCCAGGGGCCGATAAGAAGTAACTTTTATTTTCATACCTTTCTGCTCCCATCTTCGAACAAACTCTACAAAGTCCTTTCGAAAGTTTTCTTTAGCCACACCAAAAAGATTTAGCCCCCCTTCAATTAAGTCTAGAATAGCTATATCTTCTTTCAACTCTTCTTTCTTTTCTTCTTTCTTTTCTTCTTTTCCTATCCGGTCAACATATATTTCAGCGTTTTTGCGATAATCTTGAAAAAGTTTATTTAGCTTTTTATTTACATCCAATAAACCATACTTTGCTATCTCATTGGCTAAAAACTTCTTGTATTCTTGAATTATATCTGCTTGAAGCCAACCTAAATATTTCTCTTTTATTTCTTTTGGAAAATCAGCTTTTTTAACTGCCCTAACAGCCATCTCAAAAGTAGCAATTGGGTCAATACAGTTGTTTTTGCTTCGGACCGCCACCTTGTCAACTATCTTTTTTCTGGTCCATCTACTAGAAAGGCCATCTTTTCCATCATTGGGGAATTCGTCTCGAAGCTGTAAGGCAGTAACTTTTTGACCAGAATCAGTAGTTACCACGCCCTCTGTATAGGCCCTTAACTTAGCCATTAAATCATGCTTTTCACTTTCTTGATAACGACTAAAAAGAGCTAATATTCCTGGTATTTCTAAGGAAAAAGGAGCAATATGAATATTCTTGTAGTCAGTTTTAGCAATTTCTTTCTTGTAAATTTTTATCTCTTCATCCAGTTCTAAGGGATAAGGAAAGTCTCTAAGTAAAATTCTATCTATATAATTGATATTTTCAGGATCGCTTTTAAATCTTTCCCACTGGGGCGGATTAGAATGGCCAATTATCAATCCGTCATAAGAAATCATCTGCTGTTTGCCCGGCGCCATTATCAATTTTTCTTGAGTAGCAGTCAAAAGCGATCTTAAATATTCTCGGTCATTCTCAAAAATTTCAATAAGCTCTAAAACTCCCCGATTACTGGCGTTAAAAGCACCTATTAACATAACCAGGCGCGGATCTCCTGGAGCTAACTCGTGAAGTCGGGAGATATCTTCAACCCCAATAAAATCACTAATGTCTTGAGAATTAGGATCAATGGGTGGAAGAGACACTAACCCCTTCCTGGCTCTTTTAGATAGTCTAATGGCTACTACTGGAAATTTTTCAAACAAAACATTGCCATTCTCATCTCGATATTTAAATTTTCCATGCTTTACTATCTTTTTCCAAATTGAGGTACCATCTTCTTCGAATAATTTTCTGCCAAAAATTCTCCTTTTATATCTTTTTTTAATCTCTCCGTCTCTGGTGTAATATTTGGCTAACTTATCTTCTTCTAGAAGTTTAAATCTGCAGTTGGGACAAATATCGCCTTCAATGGGTCTGTTTAATTTATATTTTTGTTCATATTCTTTTCTTAGGCCGCGGGGAATTAAAAGTAAAGGATTATCCAACTGTCGACAACCTTCTATAACATAAATCCCTTCATTCTCTAATCCCTCCATAAGTCTAGCAACCCATGAAGACTTACCAGATGCTACTGGTCCTCTTATATAAAGAACTTGCTTGGAAGCTTCTCCTCGCATAGCTGCTTGCTTTAAATCTTCTACGAGCTCCTCTATTTCTTCCTTTACTTGCACCCCATAAAAATCCTTAAAAAGTTCATACTCTTCTATTGGACGACCATGGCGCCTTAAAGTCAATTTATCGCTCTTTATCTTTACACCGGCCCGAACTACCATCTTCCAAACTCTAGCATGGGATAAATCACCAAGATCTGGATTTTGTTTAACTTTCTCTTCTAAATAATCATCCAGAGTTCCTCTCCATCTTTTCTGTTTTTTCTTCTTCCGATATTTATCAACTATTTCTTTCAAGGTCCTCAATTTATCATTAACTTGTTTAGTCATTTATTATTTCACCTCCTTGTCAAAAAACATTGGTCTTCTATTAAGATTATCATATTCGAAAACCTTGTCAAATTAAAAATCCGCCCTGCTTCCACAGAACGGATTTGGATTTTATTTTTTACAATCCTGCTATTTCTTTCCTAAAAAACCTTTCAAAAGTTTAAACATTTCTTTTTTTTGTATTTTCTCAAACAACTCTTTCTCTTTGGAATTAAACTTCTTTTTCTGAAAAACCTCATAAGCCTCAATTAGATCTTTATGCTCAGGATACAGCTCCCCTTTTTTCACCTTTCTATAAACTGGCGCTGTAAGCTTTTCCCAGTCTTGCCAGGAATCAGAGGGCTTGCGAGAATCAAAGCTGGTAATCCGGTTCAGAATATAATGAAATCGTCGTCTTTCTGTTTTTGTCTTTTTGAGCATATTTCTATCTAGATAAACCATCCCTAGTCGACCGCCTCGTTCATCAAAAAGACGAACAAGCAAACCAATGAATAAAGCTGCTTCTTGCACTGTCGGAATGTTGCCCTTAGAGTATAGGCTATTAAATAAAGAATTAAGCGCATCTGTCGTATGGACTTGAAATAGCTCTAATACATACATCTTTTCTTCGTCTTCTTTGTTCTCGTTTTCCTTGCCCTTGCCTTTCTTATCATCTTTTTTCTTTGCCTTGCGATTCGCCTGGATAAAATTCTTAACTTCTTCTGGCTCTGCCTCAGGATTCGCCAAAAGAAAACTGTAGATTTCTTCTAATTGTTCTTTTGGAGCGAGGACTCTAAAAACAGTTGGAACCTCATATATTTTCCAGAGTTTTCCCTTAGGAACATTTAAAGCTTCATTGCCACCTGAAAAGTCAATTAATTCTATAAAATCTTCCCCTGCATCAAGCCCTAGCTCAGCAATAATGAAATTTGCTTTATATGGTCCTCTCTGACCTCCCTCGTATCTAAAGCGTTCATCTAATTCATTAGATATCTGTTCCGCAATCTCTCTGCTATCTATATCGGCCTTACTTGTCGTTAACATCGTGCTATAAGCTTTTCCGGTTGCCAAAGAATGAATGACTTTACAATCCCGAGTATTTCCTATGCCTAAAAGTCCAATTCGATCAAAAACATCAAAAAAAGTCGGATCACCATCTGGGCTTACGCCAAATAACAGAATCCCATTTTTGCATGATATGGCTATAATAATACCGCCTTTGCTCGACAAATAATCTTTTATTTGTCGATCCCTTAATCCTTGTTCTTTTTTGTTAAGTTCTTTCTTGAAAAGACCTGAAAGATTTAATCCTGTACCCTTCGTCATTTTGTCCTCCTCTTAGCCCCGTTTTTATCGATTGTATAAAACAATTTAGGTGGACCACAATAAGGATCATCATCAATAGCAATATTCACGGCCCTTTTAGTTAATTTCACCAAGTCTTCCTTACTTGTATCAATTCCTCCTATTTCCTTGTAACGATACCTAAAGACTGTATAAATACACCGTCCACCATGTCCATCTGCTGAAAAATTGTTCTTATCTTCATAAACACTGCCGTCAGGACCAATACTGAACAATCTTGCTTCGTCGTCTTTGGGATTATAAACACCAAGCAAGAATGAAGCAACTGCACCATAATTAAAAGAAAAAACTGCAACCTGTTTAACTAGCCAGGCTAAAATATTAGCCTTTCCATTAGGAGAAAGAAAAGTGCCATCATTTTTAAGCCTTTGCCTAATGCTCACTTCTGCTTCGAAAATTTTTACAATATCCTGAAGAAAAGATACTGCTCCTGTTATGCCCACAGCCGTATACTTGTCTATTTGGAGAATTTTTTCAAAACCTCTAAGCTTTTGCTGCCCCGAGGTCATTTGTCCATCAGCACCCAGCACAACTACTTTTCCTCCAGCTCCAATAACACCTCCTATAGCGGTTCCTGTTTCTCTTTTTGCATCTTCTAAACTTTTTCCTTCAAAAAACTGCCTGCCTGAATTTCGAGCAGCCTCTATCTTTTCTTTTCTTGCTGATAAATAACTCTTAGCCATTCCGTTTGCATCAAAAATATCCATCATTTTTACCTCCCATTTATTTTTATTTCAAAGACCATCATTTAAAACTAACACTATAAAATTCCCTTGTCAATCCTTAAATAAATATTTCCACCATTTCTCAAAATTAGAAAATTGTTTTTCTTGAACATCTTCTGAAGATTGATCTTCAGAATTGATTCTTTTATCTGGACTTATTATCACTAACTTCTCTCCTTCTTTCAAGAGATTAAGTTTAAGTCGGGCTTCTTTTTCTAAGGATTTCTCTGAAGCAAAATAATCTAAAAGATTAGACAAGGATTCATTTTTTTCTTTCAAAAACTCTACTTCTTGCTTCAAAACTGCAACTTCCTTATCTATCTGATATTTCCGATAACTTTCCTTTGTAACAGCAATAATAATCCCTATCAGAATCAGGATTAAAATAAAAATAAAAAAAGAAGATGATGTGAATTTACTCATCAAATTAATGGAGCAAGTAAAAACGCAAGCATGCTCAAAACTACTATAACTACTAAGAACAGCCAAAATATTCTCGCTATTTTTACAAATGTTTTTTGCTTCATCGTTCTTTTAAAATTTTTAGAAATACTTCCGAAGGAAGCATAACTTTCCCAAACCTTGCCCTTTTCTTCTTGCCTTTTTTCTGTTTTTCTAATAGTTTTCTTTTTCTGGTATAATCACCTCCGTAAAGTCCGGCAGTTACGTCTTTCCGCAGGGCTTTTTTAGTTTCTCTGGCAAGGATTTTACCACCAACAGATGCCTGGATTGGAACGGCGAATTGTTGCGCCGGAATAATTTCCTTCAAAAGCTTTGTCATTTTTTTTCCTTCGTTATAAGCTCTCTCTTTTGGAACAATTTTTGAAAAAGCATCTATTATATCTCCAGCCAATAAAATATCTAATTTTACTAAATCTCCCTTTTGGTAACCAGTAATCTGATAACTCATTGAGCCATAACCAGAAGTTACACTTTTTAGTTTATCATAAAATCCAACAATTATCTCGCTAAGAGGAGTATCGAATTCAATGATTAACTTATCTTGTCCTAAATTCTTAGTATTTTTATATTTGCCTCGTAGAGTTTCTAATAATTTCATTATTGATCCCAAATAATCACTGGGTACAATAATTTCCAGTTTAGCCCAGGGCTCCTCAATCTGTTTGTCTAAAAACCTATAAACTACACTCGGTGAAGTAATAATTAAATCTAAGTTATAGTCTCTTTTTAACCTTTCGCTAACGATTTCTAAATGAAGCATTCCTAAAACCCCGCAACGAAAACCTCGCCCTAATCCCTCTGAAGATTCTGTTTCAAACACTAAAGAAGCATCATTTAATTTTAATTTACCAAGCCCATCTTTTAATTCATCATAATCATCAGGATCAACTGGATAAAAACTAGCAAAAACCATTGGCTGAGGTTCTTTATAACCCTGAAGAGCTTGTAGCTCGTAGCTTGTAGCTTGTAGAATCACCGTATCACCAACTCTACACTTTTCTATATCCTTTAGACCAGTGGCAATATAGCCGATCTCCCCAATCTCCAATCCATCGCAAGAAACTAATTCTGGCTTAAAATAACCAACCTCAATTGCCCCAGCTTGAGTCTTCGAACTCATTAAATAAATCTTATCTCCTTTCTTAATCTCTCCGTCAGCTACTCTAACATAGGCTATAACTCCTTTATAAAAATCGTATTTTGAATCAAAAATGAGAGCTCTGAAAAAATCTTTTCCCTTTGGACAAGGTGTTTTTTCTATAACTTCCTCTAATAACTGTTCAACTCCTTCTCCTGTCTTGGCTGATATAAAATAGGCCTTGTTCTTTTTTAAAAGATTCAGCAACTCTTTCTTTGTTGCCTCAATCTGTTCCGAACTAGCAATATCAATTTTGTTAATTGCTGGTGTTATTGCCAAATTCTGCTCCTTAGCCATCTCCAAATTAGCAATTGTTTGGGCTTGAATTCCTTTAGTGGCATCAACTAATAAAATCGCTCCCTCTACCGCCGCAAGGCTGCGCGAAACTTCATAGCTAAAGTCTACATGGCCAGGAGTATCAATTAAATTTAAAATATAATTCTTCCATTCCATCCGGACTGGTTGCATCTTTATAGTTATCCCACGCTCCCTCTCTATCGCCATCTGATCTAAATATTGCGGTTGCATTTTTCTCTTATCAATTGTTTTAGTTATTTCCAAAAAACGGTCAGCCAGCGTCGACTTCCCGTGATCAATATGGCTAATTATGCAGAAGTTACGAATAAATTTTTGACTCATCTTATTTTAGCATTTATAACTCTAATTAATCCTTTCATCTCCTTCGATCCTAATAAAATCATTACCAAATAATAAACCACAATTCCCCCAATAGCCGCTAAGATTCCTTGTAAGAAAATTCCAACGAAAGTATGGGTATCTAAGAATAAATTTAAAACATAGAGAAGACTATAGGCAGCAACGCCCATAAGTAAGGTGGCTAAAATAATCTTTGAAAAAGAAGTTAAAATATGTTTGGGGTACCACCATTTTACTTTTCGAGCAAATAATTTTAATAGAACTACAAAATTAATAATGCTAGCCAAGGAAAAAGCTAAGGGCAATCCCAAAATGGCAATTTCTTTAATATCTTTAACCTTTAAAATGCTGGAAAAGAAAGAAGAGAAAATATTGGAACCACTCAGAATCCAAACAAAAAGAAAACTAAAACAGACGTTCAAAATAATGCTAATCAAACTAATTAAAACCGGGGTTCGCGTGTTATAAAAAGCATAAAAAGCCCGGCTAATCAGAGGAATTAAACTCTGGGCAAAAATACTCAAAGAGAAAAGACCAAGAGCAGCGGCCGTCAGCCGAGTATCAATCCAACCAAACTCTCCAGTTCCCAAAATTACTCGAACAATCTGGGCCCGCAGAATAAAGAAAAGGGCACTTAGAGGAATAATCAAAAACAAAATCTGAGAAAATGTTGAAGAAAAATCTTTAGAAAAAGATTTTTTACGTTTCCATGTAAATGCTTTGGTTAAATTAGGAAAAACAGCAGTTGCAAAGGCAATGCCAAAAATTCCTATTGGAACATATTGAAGATTGTTAGCTAAATTAAAAACCGCAATACTGCCCGAAGTCAAAGTTGAAGCAATAGCAGTAATCACTAAAAAATTAATCTGAAAACCAGCCAATCCAATTGTCCGAGGAATCATTAATTTTATAATCTTGCGAACCCCTTTATGATAAATATTTAAAATTGGCTTCCACGAAAAACCAGAATAAATTGTACTCGGAAGCTGAATAAGCATATGAAGAAAAGCGCCTAAAACCACTCCCCAAGCCAAACCAACTAATCCCATGGCTGGCACAAATACTAAAATTCCCAAAATAATGCCAACGTTGTACATAATGGGTGCCAGGGAATAAATCAAAAAACGATGAAAATACTGAAGAACTCCACTAAAAATACTGCTAATTCCTAAAATAATCGGGCTTAAAAACATAATCCGGGTTAGCAGAATTGTCATCTCTCGTTTAGCGCCGCTAAAACCAGGAGCGATTAAAGAAATTATAAAAGGAGCAAAAACCACCAAAATACCTGCCACAACGATTAAAGACAAAGAGGCCAAATTTAAAACCCCGCTTACCAGTCGCCAAGCCTCTTTTTTATTTTTACGAAAATGGTGGGCAAAAACCGGGATAAAAGCCGAAGAAATGGCTCCCATGATTAAAATACTAAAAACTAAATCAGGCAATCTAAAGGCAGTATAATAAATATCCAATTCATCACCGGCTCCAAATTGACCGGCCAATAATCTGTCTCTGATTAAACCTAAAATCCGGCTAGCCAAAGCTGCTGTTGCTAAAATAAAAACTGCTGAAAATATAGTCTTTGATTTACTATTTAAAAATTGTCTGATCATGTTGATACTATATTCTTTATTCTTTAAATTTTTACTCGAGTCCTTGAACGGGTTAGGAGCCCGAGCGGGCATGGTTCCCGAGCTTGTCGAGGGGGAGCGAGGACGTATCCCTGAGCGAGCACGCTGGGCGAGCGAGGAAAGTGAAAGGACTGCGAGTAAAAATTTTTAAAGCCATAAATTAATTGTATAAGAAAAACTCAATTTAATAAAGCCCAGAATTGACTTCGACCCTAAATATGCTATGATAAACAGTCCGAGAAAATTAAGCTTCCGTTCTTTAACATAATCCGGATAAAATAAAATAAAAGGAGGAAAAATTGAAAAGAATTAAAGTCGCCTCAATATTTCTTTTGACTGTTCTACTGCTTAGCAATTCTGCATTCTCTCAAGAACATTGCTTTGACTTAATTCCCAACAAATCTCCAGAAGAAATAAGAATTCTAAAAATATTGATAACAGCTGACCAAGAATACAAAGCTGAAATCATTGACTGGAAAGAAGAAATAACTAAAATAGTTGCTACTGCCTCGATGTTGCTCAATGTTCAAAAAATCGGAATTGAATTAAAGATTGTAAAATTTACTGACTGGCAAAGAGGCACTAAAGACGATGGAAAAGAAAATGAATTATCAGTGATAAGCGAACTCTCAAAAGACTTTCCCCGAGACAAAAAAGTTAATTTTGATATAGTTTTAGGACTTACTACTCACAGCCTACAAAATTCTCAAGGGTACACTGATACGCATTACGGCTATATTCTACTAAGCAATCAATTAGTAGAAAAGCCGATTTCCTCTTCAGACAGACCAAAATTATTTATTCCAACCCTGCTTCATGAATTGGGCCACATTTTTGGTATCTGGCACGTTGATGATGAAAAATCAGTAATGAAAAAAACTACAATTTTAATACCGGGAAAACCTACTCCTGTTCTCTATGACCAAAAAAGTCTGAAAAAAGTAAAAATCAATAAATGGAGAAAGATTCCAAGCAAGGTTAATTGGA
>SDBT01007967.1_pt1 | contig 17377 bp, 16 predicted proteins | sample 2277101 | NCBI WGS metagenome assembly SDBT01 (sample SAMN10404973, study PRJNA504765) | marine sediment metagenome | isolation source: marine sediment core GS10_PC15, 103 cmbsf | place: Arctic Ocean: Southern Knipovich Ridge | collected 2010
GGCAGCGGCAAGACGGAAGTCTACCTGGATGCGATCGGGCACGCGGCCTCGCTTGGCAAGCGGGCGATAGTGCTCGTGCCGGAGATCTCGCTCACCCCGCAGACCGTTCGCCGCTTCGGCGAGCGTTTCCCCGGCGAGGTTGCGGTGATGCACAGCGGCCTCTCGCTCGGCGAGCACTTCGACATGTGGCACGCCGTTCGCGATGGGCAGTACCGCATCGTGATCGGTCCGCGCGGGGCGCTCTTCGCGCCTCAGCCGGACCTGGGCCTCGTGGTCATCGACGAGGAGCACGAGTGGACGTACAAACAGCAGGAGGGCTCGCCACGGTACCACGCGCGCAAGGCGGCCGAGGAACTCTGCGCCCGCACAGGCGCCGTGCTCGTCCTCGGCTCGGCGACACCCGACGTCGAGAGCCACTTCCGGGCCTCGGCGAACGCCTACCGCCTGCTCGAGCTTCCGCAGCGGCTCATCCAGAGCGACGGCGGAGTGAAGCCGGGGCCGCTTCCGGAGGTCGAAGTCGTGGACCTGCGCGAGGAGTTGAAGGCCGGCAACCGCAGCATCTTCAGCCGCACGCTGGCGCGGTCCGTCCGCGCCGCGCTGGACGCGGGCGAGCAGGTGATGCTCTTCCTCAACCGCCGCGGCGCCGCGTCGTTCGTCCAGTGCCGCGACTGTGGCCACGTGCCGGAGTGTCGTTCCTGCGCCGTCGCCCTCACCTACCACGAATCGGCCGGCCGCCTCGTCTGCCACTACTGCCACCGCCGCTCACCGCTTCCGGACACCTGCCCGGAGTGCGGCGGCAGCCGCCTGCGGCAGGTCGGCATCGGTACCGAGAGGGTGGAGGAGGCGGCGCAGCGCGAGTTTCCCGGCGCGCGCACGCTGCGCTGGGACAGCGACGTCACGCGCGGCCGCGATCAGCACGAGGTGATCCTCTCCCGCTTCGTCGCACACGAAGCGGACATCCTCGTCGGCACGCAGATGATCGCGAAGGGGCTCGACATCCCGCTCGTGACGCTCGTTGGCGTCATCTCTGCGGACATCGCGCTCCACCTGCCGGACTTCCGCGCCGGCGAGCGCACGTTTCAGCTGCTGGAGCAGGTCGCCGGGCGCGCTGGCCGCGGCCCTAAAGGCGGGCGCGTCATCGTCCAGACGTACACGCCGGACCACTACGCGATCGAGGCGATGGCCGCGCACGACTACCACGCGCTCTACGCTCAGGAGATCGAGAACCGCCGGCGCATGGGGTATCCGCCGTTCGGGCGGCTCGTGCGCCTCACCTACGCGCACACGAACGCCGACTACTCGCGCGAGCAAGCAGCGACGATGGCCCGCAGCCTGCGCGAAGAGTGCGCCCGCCTCGGCCTGCCGAACGTCGACGTGCTCGGCCCGTCGCCGGCCTACGTGCCGCGCATCCGCGGCCGCTGGCGCTGGAACGTGGTCATCCGCGGCGACGACCCCGCGGCCATCCTCAGCGACGAACCGCTCCCCCGCGGCTGGGCTCTGGACGTCGACCCGATCTCGGTGCTGTAGACGGTTGATCTACTCCTGACAACACGCTGTCACCGCCAGGCCTTACTCTGGTGCAATCTCAGCTACGAAAGGACGTACAGATGAAGGTCAACAACTTCCACATCCAGATCACCAGCGAGAACCCCGACCGCCTCAAGGGCTTCTACCGCGACACCGTCGGCCTGCCCACCGTGCCCGAGATAGGCGACGGCGCCTTCTCGGTCGGCGGCGCGAACCTCTTCGTCGACGGCCACAGCGAGACCACGGGCCAGACCCAGGAGCCGCAGCGCATGCTCGTCGACCTCGTTGTCGACGACGTTGCGGCGGAGCAGGCGCGCCTCGAGGGGCAGGGCGTCGAGTTCATCCGCCGCGAGGGCAAGGAAGAGTGGGGCGGCACGATCTCAACGTTCCTCGACCCGGACGGCAACTACTGCCAGCTCGTCCAGTATCTGCGGGGCTAGGCGTCTCAACGGGCGCGCGCGAGCGACGGGGAGATGGTGCCCCCGGCAGGACTCGAACCTGCGCACACGGTTTAGGAAACCGATGCTCTATCCTACTGAGCTACGGGGGCCCTAGTCATTTTAGATACGAATCAGGCCGCTCGTCGAGCCACGAATCTCGGCGACAGCGACGATTGACAGCCACGTTGACAGCCACCAGCTCAAGAAGTGGCCCAGAGAAGCGTTCCTACGCGGTCGGTAGCGTCTCGCTGGAGATCCGGCATCACGTGGCTGTAGGTATTAGCTGTGACAGCGATGTCACTGTGGCCCAACACTTCCATTACGACTCTCAAGGCGACGCCTTGGACCAGCATAAACGATGCAGCCGCGTGCCGGAGATCATGGAACTTCTGTCGAGGAAGGCCGGCAGTCGCGAGGATCTCCTGGAAGCGATGTGTGACAACTGCACTCGATAGCGGAGAGCCTGCAATCGTCGTGAAAACCAGATTCCACCGGTCACCCTCCCATCCTTGCCCCGCTCGGAGCCGCTCCTCGACCTGACGGGTTCTGTGGCAGCGCAGGGCCTCGACCAGAGGGCGGGGGAGCGCAATCGTGCGGCGCGACTTCGATGTCTTCGGTTCGTCCAGATGATACGCACCGTCGTAGCGTTGAAGGGTGTGTTGGACAGACAGTGTTCCATCTTCAAGGTCAACGTCTGCCCACGCGAGGCCAAGGGCTTCGCCCTGGCGCAGGCCCAGCCCCAGAGCGATGCCATACAGCGCCTCCAGCCTGTCGCCCTTGACCGCGTCGAGAAGGTCTCGGGCCTCGTCTGGACTAAGAGGCTGAACCTCCTGCTTCCTGTCTCGTGGCGGCGTCACGAGTGAGGCGACATTGCGTTGAACCAGCCCCCAACGTAACGCCTGATTAAGAGCGCGACGCAGGACAGCCAGATGATTGCGGATTGTGAGAGGCTTCAGGCCGTCCTCCAGTTTGCCATTCATGTAGGTCTCGAGTGCGTCGGGTGCCAGTCGGGTGAGTCGAGCCCGACCCAGAGCGGGCACCAGGTGACGCTCGACGATCAACTGGTACGACTGAAAGGTTCTTGGCCTGACCGACGGGCGCGCAGATTCATTGAGCCAGTGCTGGAGAAACGTAGAGACGGTGGCAGTCTCGGAGGGGAGAGGCAGCCCTCCATCAACCGCCCGTTGCGCCGCAGCCAGTTTCTTCACAGCGCCCTGCCTGGTAGTTGAGTAGAACGTTCGTCTCTTCCGCTTGCCATTCTCGTAGCCCAGATGAATAGTGGCCGCCCAGCGATTGTCGCGACGCTTGTGGATGCTGCCTTCGGCGTTACCTCTCTTACCCATCGCCTTCACCCTCCTTCGTTCGCGGCCCTGTCTCCTCGTGCGCTCTTAGGTAGTCACGCAGCGCCTCGTCCATCACTCGAACTGTTCGGTGCCCGAGCCGCGACACACGGAGTTTTCCTGCCCGAACGGCCCTGTTGACTGATGCCCGGCTAACGTCGAGCAGGTCTGCGACTTGGTCCAACGTGTATACGGGCTTGCCTTGTACCATACGGGCATTATGATAGCACGATTATGATACAATACCAGTCATGGGGCGGACGCCAGCGAACAAAGGCGGCACGTACTCTTCCGCCGACCTCAACTCCGCAGCCGTGATGTTCGCCGGTCTCCTGCTACAGGACGATGAACTTAGGCAAACCGTATTAGACGTACAGCAGCGATTTGCTCGCGGAATCAAGGCCCTGCACAAGAGACTCCGGGCGAAGTTCAGTGGTAAAGCTCCGATCCTAGAGGCGGAGACGAAGGAGCAGTCTCCCTTCGACTTCGGTCGGCCACGGACGTGGCTAGAAGAGGAAGAGATCGGTCGTAATTGGCAGCTGGCAAGGAAGTACGAATCAAAGATTTCAGAGGCTCTTGACGCTCTGGGGGTTCGCGCAGGGTGGCTCCCTAGGCTCCTGCTGAAACCGCCATCGGCTGGGCTCTTCGGTGATCTCGCTCCGGGTCCCTTTTTCAACCCGGTACAGGTATCCGGGGTAAAGCGAGATGTCTTTGACCTCGATGCCGTATTGAAGTCGTCTCTGCCTGACCCCAACCCATCCCTAGATCAGTCGTCCGACACTGGCATCGTCTCGATCGAGTTCACGTACGACCCCTCCGAAGGCAAGCGTAAAGACATTGAGAAATCCGCCAGACTTCAGATCAGTTGGCAACTCGATCAGATTGACGAACAATACCAGGCACGCCACGGACTGAGGCCGCACCCTCGCCGACGATCCAGGTTGGGCACACACGTTGGTTGGCTCTACCAACGTCTCGTCGAACAACAGACCTGGTCAGAAATTGTTGAAGGAGATGACATCGTCAATGATGAATCGTCGGTTCGGGACGCGGTTGAGCCGCTGGCGGAAGCTTTGCGGGTCGCACTTCCACTGAGGAAGCCTGGTCCGCGGCCGAAGCACCGAACCAAGCATTAGGGTTAAGCGAACGTGACCGGCGTCCCCGAAATGCGGGGCTTAATGAGACATCCTTCAGTCCCCTAGTTCCGACTCACCCGATTCACTGATTCTGTCCTCAGAACGGAAACAGAAAGGACATCAGTGATGGATAAAACCCTTCTGCGAATCTCAGAGTGTCAAACAGCCCTGGGCCTAGGTAGGAGCAAGGTCTACGAGCTCGTAACGTCAGGGGAATTGAGGGCGATCCACATCGGTCGGGCCGTGCGGATTCCCGCCAGTGAAGTCGCGCGCTTCGTTGAGCGTCTCCAAGCCGACCAGAGCGACGAGTTCCACGAGTGATCACCTGCCCGATCTGCGAACGGTCGCACGACGAGATCATGGAGTACTCTGTGGCCGGCGAGGTACGCAGAATCCCCGACGGAGATCTGGCCTCCGAGGTCGTCTATGTGCAGCGGGAACTCGCCGATGATCCCGGCGGGCGAGAGCCCGGTCTACGGCACCGCCTCGCTGTCCTAGAGGATGAAGCCCTGCGCCGTCGCCGGATCGCCGCGAAGGGCGGCCCGCTCTACCGCGGCCGCACGTCGATACCGAAGGGGCGGATCGACGAGATCAAGCGGTCGGTGAACATCGCCGACTTGATTGGCCGCGACCTGAGCATCGCCTGGATGCGTGGCGGCCGCACGTACTTTCATTGCGATCTCCACGGCGACGGCCGCGACCTTCACCCTTCCCTCGTCGCATACGAGGATCAGGGCCGCTACCACTGCTACGGCTGCAACTCCGACGGCGACCAGATCGACTGGATGATCGCCCGGCATGGACTGAGCTTCCGCCAGGCGGTCGAGGCGCTGTCATGAGCGACAAGAAGTCCCAGGCGACGATCGTAACGGAACTCGCCATCGAGTCCGGCGCAGAGCTGTTCCATACTCCCGAGTTCAAGGAGTACGCGGCCGTCCCGGTTGACGGCCACCTGGAAACCCTTCCTCTTGCCGGTCGGTCAGCTCGGCGCTGGCTAGCGTCCCTGTACAGACAGGCGACCGGCGCTGTGCTCGGCTCACAGGCGACCCAGGACGCCCTCACCGCACTCCAGGGATACGCCGTTCATGAAGGTGAAGTCGAGGAGGTCCACGTCCGCGTTGCGGAGCACGACGGCGACGTTTTCATCGACTTGGGGGACTCGACATGGAGCGCCATCCGTGTAGGTGCCACCGGCTGGGAGCAGGTGGACACCGCTCCAGTCTACTTCCGGCGTCCTGGCGGCCTAACGGCTCTGCCCGTGCCTGCTCCTGGTAGCGTCAGTGCTCTCAACGGGCTCGTCAACATCAGCGACGACATCGACTTCCGTCTCCTGATGACCGTTGCAGCTTCCTATCTCTTCCCGACGGGGCCGTACGTCGTCCTGGTCCTTCTGGGCGAGCAGGGATCCGCGAAGTCCTTCACGGCCCGGACCATCCGTGACCTGATCGACCCATCGGCGGCCCCGCTCCGGTCGTTGCCGCGAGACGAACGCGACCTGATGATCGCCGCGACCAACGGCTGGATCGTGAACCTCGACAACGTCTCCTACCTTCGCCAGTGGCTCTCCGATGGTTTATGCCGCCTCTCCACAGGTTCCGGCTTCGCTACGAGGGCGCTGTACACGGACGGCGACGAGGCCATCTTCGCCGCAGCCCGCCCGGTGATCATGAACGGCATCAGCAGCTTCGTTACCCGTGGTGATCTGGCCGACCGCGCTCTAACCCTCACCCTGCCCTACGTTCCACCACACCGCCGCCGCGACGATGAAGAAGTCCTCAGCGATCTCCACCGAGCCCGCCCTGCCATCCTTGGCGGCATCCTCGACCTGATGGTGGAGGCGATGCAGAACAGCGAACAGCGGCCGCAGCGTCTGCCGAGGATGGCTACGTTTGCGCGGAGAGGTTACGCGCTGGCACCAGCGTTGGGATGGAGTGGGCCAGACTTCATGGAGGCGTACGGATCCAAGACGAAGGAGATGACGGGCGACGTGCTGGAGGATTCGGCCATCGCCCCGCTGATCGTTCGCATCGCGGCGAGCTCATGGGAGGGCCGACCGGCTGTATTGCTGACGGCTCTGGGCGAGATGGTATCCGACAAGACGAAGGAGTCGAAGAGGTGGCCGAAGGCGGCGAACAGCCTATCGGGTGAACTGAAGCGACTGGCGCCAGCCCTACGGGCAGAGGGCGTCGAAGTGGAGTTCAGTAAGACTCCGGGCAGCAGATCACACCGACTGATCACGATAAGAAAAGTGGAGGATTCGACCGACGCGACCGACGCAACCGACGCACCTGTATCTGAAAGAGTCGATCCTGGCGCCGATGGCGACGATGGCGTCGATGGTTTGCGGGACTTTTCTAATGAAGGCGCCCCGGAGCAGCCCGGCCTGCCCGGCCTCTCCCTCCGGGAACAGGTGCACCCGTGAGACGGAGCGCGTTCCTGAGCGCCTCAGACGAGCGCGGGCTCAGGCCGGGAGCCGCGCAAGTCCTGGCTTGCCCCGGCCACGGCCTTCACGATGCGCCTCACGGCCCGGACCGAAGCGTGAAGGTGATCTCCCTTTCCTCTATGCTAGGCCCAGTCTTTGAGGGTCAACGGCCCGGAACGAGGGGCGATACATGCCTAAGCTTATGCGCGCCTTTGCCAGTTGGGCATGGAGGCTCTACGTCACACGGATGCTTCGACGGGCGCTTTGCGACACAGGACAACTCATTCGCGACCTGTATCTGCGCGATATTAAGCGTACGGTCGCTTCTCTTGTCCCGTTGGGCCTTGCGCTTCTGGTGTTATTCAGGATCGATCAAGGCGAAGTGGCTGGCGAGGAAGTAACGGTCATGGGCGCTTGGCTCCTTGTGCTTGTTGCCCTCATCGTTGCCCTCTTTCTAATCAATCTTGTCATGTCGCCTTCGCGTGTCGCGAGATCGGCTGTCAGCAGCGCCTTGAAGCCTTCTGAAGAACGGGCCAAGGGTGCCGAGTCCGAAAGCGCAACGCTTCGCGATCAAGTGGGCACTCTGAGTGCTCAGGTGAAGGAGCTTGAGGGAGCGCTTCAACGCGACGACTTGATTCGGGTAACTCCGACTCAGTCAAGCGGGCAGACGCCAGTAGGATCTGGTAATACGGTGTCAGAGACTGTTGCGTATCTGGGCGTGGCGACTGCCGACACCAACAGGCCGCTGCTCAACTGCCGAATCAAGCTATTGGATCTCCAACACCACATGGCGTCCACGAACTTACAAACACAAGAAGTTGTCGAACGCTGGGATAGAGATTACTTCTACGCGGGCCAGACATATTTCTTCAGGTGGAGTGGAAGAGATGAGGCCCTTGACGCTGTCGATATTCATAGCCAAGAGCGGGCATCAATAGCACGGTGTCTTGGTGCTACCAGCGGCGACCTGACGACTACCAGGGGCCCAGCGGGGCACATATATCATGGTGACCAATATCATCTCGTTGTAGAAGTTACAGCGGAGAACGCTCAGCCCGTGACAAAGGAATATCGACTTCAGATGATCCAAGGACACTCACCCTTGATTGAGGAGTGGGATGAAAGCCGGACTACGTGGCTATGACTCTCGACGTTTTCCTACACGAGTCCCTCACGAACGCTAGTCTGACCTGGGGACTCAGGAACGATTGAGGAGTTGTGACACTAGACGTGGAGCGGTCGCCAGCGCTTTTGGGCACGGAGGGAGGAGGGCAAACACCTACCGATAGGCACGCCACAGGCACACCGCGCCAGGCACGGCGCACTAGTCCACCTTCACGCCGACGAACACGCTGATGCGGCTTACTTTGTCGGCCTGCGGGGATTTGGCGTTGCGGTACTTGTCACGGTAGAGGCCGGCGGTGAGGGTGAGCTCTCCCAGTCTGGACTTCTCAGGCTTCCCTTCCAGGTACTGCAGCTTCTGGAACACAAGGTCGTCAGCCCATGATGCAGCCTCTAGCTCGTTCTGGCTCAACTGTTCGTTTCTTAGCTGTTCGAGGTCGTCATGCTGCGTCCACTGCTTCACCCACCCGTGAATAGTGTTGTAAGTGGGGGTGGCGCAGTCACTGAATTTCGCCTTCAGGGCATACTCGATTCTGCGGAGGGAGAAGCCACGTATGGCCAGGGCCTTCGTGTGCTCGACTACCTCCGGTGGGAAGTGGGAATTGGCGGCAACGATGTCTGTCATATTCCTGCAGTCTGCTTGTACGCGGCGTAGCTTCCTCTGGGGGGCGCAACTGCAACGCCGCCTTAACAATTATACCATTCGTTGACGCGTTCCCTCACACCGTTGGTGCGCTAGGTGGACGGATACGGCCACTCACCCGACCGCCACGCGCGATAGGCGTCTCTCTCGGCTGCATCAACCACTGACCTCCATCGCTCAGCTGTCTCGTCCGGCGGAGCAGAGGGGTCCCAGAGCCCAAACCGGTGGGATTGTCCGCCAACATCCACGGCCCAATCTAGACGGCTCTTTGGTTGAGTCTGTTCCAAGTGGTAGAGACTACTCATGCTTGAATCACCGTGAAGGTCAATTCGCCTCCTGACAGTATCCGCCATTTCGGAGATGTCGATCGTCGCTTCGGTTTTCTGAAGTATCTCGAGGAAATCTCCAGTGACCGCCTCTTGGAAGTTAGTATCGGCATAGCCCATTGCCCAGTCCTTCAAAGCGACATCCACGTTGATGATAGATGCAACGAAATCCCGTCCTGTATTCACGAGTGGGCCATCTGGCATAGCAGAGTATTTGTTCCAAGCGTGTATCGCAGAAAAGGAGAAGTCACGGCGAATCTCACCGAACGCCATCAGATCACCGAATCCGGTCCTTTTCGTGACCTGTCTCTGGCTTCCGTAGGCGTACAGAAGGGTAAGGAATCGATCCAGCAATCGACTCACATCCTCAGCCGCCTCATCTGGCTGCAAGCCTCCGGAGTGCTTGAAGAGTTGCGTGATGATTTGCCCGTAGCCTGGATGAAGTTGCCCCGGATCTGAAGGCCGCTCCTTCTCCCATAGGACATGCTTCTTGTCGTGCAGATATTCCGGCAAGTCGTCTGGGGCAACGTCGTCCAGCAAGATGACGATCAACTGAAACCCGGACCTGGTAATCTCCGCATACTTTCCCTGACCCAGTTCCTCCTGAACCCACGAAGAATCGAGCGCCAGGCGACCTACTGACGCGATGAGCGCGTCGCATTCCTCGTGGATGCCCTCGCCAATCCGTTTCACCAGAGACTCTCCTGGGCCAATCTCGGCCTCGTCTACCCAGGAAGCAAGACCCACCTTGGCCAGCTCGTCAGCCAAAGCACGAACGAAGGGCTTCGACTCCGATTGGTGACACAGAAAGACCTTCATGCGCTGGTTCCTCCATTACGCAATAGCACTAAGCTGCCAATTCCACCGGGGAAGAATGCGTCTAATCGGAGCAGGCGTGTCTTACCCATGAATTTCTTCTTCCCTTTGCGTCCTCAGTTCGCTGGCCTCGTCTCTAACGATTCGCACTGGTTCTCCTCATCAAACACGCCCTGGACGAACCCTTCGTAGTACTCGCGTCGGTAGACTTGGCTTGAAGAAGCGTCGCGGGTGTCGCTAGCGCAACCGTCTCCGTAGCCGTCCTCGTGCCCACGGACGTAAAATTCCGCGTCGAACTCTACTGCCAATCCGTCGAGATAGAGCGTCCCGTCGTCGTCCAGAATCTCCGGGATCTCCTCGGGATCGCCGAAGAGTCCGTCAGCCAAGCCTTTGATGTACCCGTTCCTATAGCCCTGCCCGTATAGCGGAGGCTTCGCGTCGGTGAAGTAATGGTTCCCGATCGCCAGCAAGATGAAATGACCATGGCTGTGGCCGAGGTCGCAGCCAGATGTTGTTGCGGCGTACTGGAACAACGTGGGCGTCGGCTCAACCTCTCTCAAGTAGACGTGAAGCGCGTCATTCTCCCACTCCAGCCGCATCCCTGCGGCGCGCATTCCTTCCACCTCGAATTCGCGTATGGTTTCCCTCCTGAAGTCCCTGGGAGCGAGCCCAAACTCCAGTGGCTCAACGTCTTGCCCGTGGAACTGAATTGGGATGCTAATCAGTTCATCCGTCTGGTTTTCCATCTCTAGGTACAGACTCGGCCAATCCACCACCGCTGGTTCAACAGTGACGCCGTCCCTCGTTATGGTCAGAGCCACGAACCCAGGATAGATAGAAACCTCATCATCGTCCCCGCAGCTTCCGATGAGAACGGCGAGAAAGGCGGTCCCGGACAACAGAAACCATCGCAAAAGACACCCCCTTACAGGAAACGTCTAATCCTATGGTCGCCAGCAAGGACGGGTCAATCTCGTCTGCCCTTTGCTATACTCTCGGCACTATGCGATGCCGCTCTGTCCTCGCGATAGTTTCGGCGGTTGCCCTTACGTTCCTAATCCTCGGAGGCGCGCTCGGGTATTGGGTGATCCCCGACTCCAAGGGGCCGTCCGCTACTTGCATAATTCTGCGGGGGGAACTTGAAGATGGCCGGTGGCTACAGCTCATTGATGATGACCCCACCCGGAATGACTACTACGACGACAATTGCCGCTAGTGGCCGCAGGCTATTCGTCCCGACCCTAACGGCATTCAGCGTCGTATTTGTTGACGACCTCTGTCGCTTCGGCATCGCCCCTACCCTCACCTGCCCAGGTGATGCCTTGTATCTGGTTCCGGAGGATAATACAGCTCGCGCTCTCGCCCTTGCCTTCGGGCAGCACCCAGTAGCCGACCGCTGTTCCGGCGAGCGAGAACACGAGTGCGGTGGCAAGTACCAGGGCGACAATCCATCGACGGCGCATAGCGAAGCGAGTATAGCAGCGCCGGGGCACTGTTCCCGCACCGGCGACAGGGGCAGAATAGCAGCGCCGGGGCGTTGCTTGTATGACTGACAGGGGGGTGAGTCCCTGAGCGGTCACGCCCCAGCGCGCGGCGAGTATAGCAGCGGCTGTCTTATCCAGCCCGCCGCCGGTATCGGTGCCAGGACACTCCTACGTGCAGCTCTCGTTGAACACCGGCTTCATCCTCAGCACGTCAACGATGTTGATGTTGGCACCGCCCGGTGAAAGGTCGAACCGCTCGTTGCCCGATGCTGGCCCGCCGTACACAGGCTTAAGAGCCAACACGTCCACGATGTCCACCACCTGGCTGTTGTTGAAGTCGGGAGGCCACGCCGGGTGCAAGCTCACGGCGGGACATGCCGCCAGCGGGTCCGTGCCCATCGACTCCTCAGCGGCGTCAGTGAACCCGTCACCATCGTCGTCCTCGTCGTCACAGTCGCTCACGCCGTCGCCATCCGTGTCGGGCTCCTCGTCAACGAGCGTATCGGCGTCGTTGTCGATGCCATCTCCGCAGACCTCCGGTGGGTCGACGGTGGAGCACCTGCCAGCAGTCAACACGTCGGGGTCGTCGATGTCCGTGAAGGCTTCGCCGGTGCCGAACTGGTTGTAGGGGATCGGGTCAAACACTCCCTCATCTCTTATCTGCACGATAGCGCACCCCACTATCTGATGTAGGCCACTGTCCGTGCAGGTGATCGTAAAGTCCTTACTCACCAACTGCGACACACTCACGTTCAGAGTTAGCGTGCCGAATCCCTGCCCTTCCAGTGTGTAGTTCTCCACCGTGCAGTCGTTGGGAAAACCGATATTGACCGCACCGCCAACACCAACAGGCGTCGTCGGGCCGTTGTTGTGGACTGTCACGTCGACATCGCAGGCGAAAGGGACGTTCGCGACGGCGCTTGCAGGGCAGGCGATGGAGACGCTAGCAAGTTTCACGTCTGCAGGTGGCCCGGAGCCGGCCTCGGAGACGACACATATCTCACCGTTCGTCGTCGTGGGGTTAGTCTCAGGGCCCTCCGGATCAGGGCCGAGGTGTGAGGCGACGTTGATTGTCAGGTCTGAGCACGCACCAATGGCGCCGACGGCCGAGAACGTGATCGACGCCAGCGTGGTCTCACCATCGAAGCCGCGTTCCGTATCCGTGAACAGGACTCCCCCCAGAACGACGACCGTCTCCTCATCCGGCCCACCCTCCTGGTCGTCGGCCTCGCAAGCGCTGACGAACACACTGCCCGGCGGTAGGGCCGCAGGAGTGCAGCTATCGACACTCACCACCGCTGGATCGAAAACAACTTTGATCACCCAGGTGGCCAGGCTCTCCGCCGGTGGTATCGAGACGAGTTCCACGGAGGCTGTGGCCCCGACACTGATCTCCTTGTCCGCGGGCGAAATGGTGAGGCTGTTCGCTCCACCGGCTTCCGTCCCCTGGTGAGACGTCAGGAGCATCAGCGAGACCGCAGCAATCGCGATTGCCACCGCGATTGCCGGCCGAAAAGACAGTGCAGAGGTACGAGCCATCGTGCCGCCTCCTGTGGGATCTGGATGCGATCGGGGGCAGACATGCCTACACCCCCCAGTGTTTGCGGCCATTATAGTCAACCCAGAAGGCGCGTCAACGAATGGGGCCTCGGTGACACCCGAGCATAAGAGGCCGCCGCCCTGCGGTGTGACAATCTCACGGTGTGCACCTTCTGCCGGCGCCCCGCGCCCGACAGCTACGCCCTGACCCGCCGATCCGCCGAATGGGAGCGGCTCGTGGTGCCCGTCTGCGGCCCGGTGCCTGGCGCTCTTGCGCAGCGCAGGCGACAAAGGGCGCCGACTGAAGGGGACGTGCGAGACGTGGTGGCTGGGCCACGGGGTCGGGCTGTTTCGGAACGCTCAGGAGCACTACTGAGTGCTATAATCCCGCACCGAAAGGGGGGCCACATGACAACAGACACAGCAGCGCTTCAGACCCAGATCAACGAGTACGTTCGCAAGGGCTACGTCGTGCAATCCCAGACGGAGACGAGCGCCCAGCTCGTAAAGCCAAAGGTGTTTTCGTTCGTCTGGGCGTTCCTCTGGTTCCTGTTACTCGGTGTCGGCGTGCTCATCTATATCTTCTATTACATGAGCAAGAACGATCAGACCGTCTACCTCTCTGTCGAAAACGGCCAGGTGCTCCGGCGCTAGGTGCTAGAATCGGCGCCGTGAGTCGAGCGACGCGCGTCTCTGTCCCGATGGCCGGCGGTCGGCTGGCCCGCTGGCTCCTGTTCTACCTCGCGATGCTGCTGGCGGACGCGGCGGTGGACAGGGCAACAAGCAGAAGATGACGCGGGAACACGCTCCCGACAGGGCGTCGCCGATACCCGTTACCACAAGAGACGGGCGCGAATACATCATCCGACCCTACGTTGTGTGCTTTGTGGATCTCTCAGGCCAATCGAAGCGCCTGCAAGGTTGGCCGACGTTGCCAAGAGATGGACGACCAACCTCCGAGTTGGTCGAGGCCGTTCAGAAGACGGTAGGCACCGTTCGGGAGTTCCGGGACATGTTCAAAGGGTTCTTCGAGGGATACAAGCAGAGAAAACCGGCGGCGGCGGAACTCAGTCAACTTCTGCCCGAGAAGCGTGAGGAATTCCTAGAGATACGAGCGCGGATGCGAAAGGCCGATGTGACTGTCCAGCAATTTTCTGACGCTTTCGTCTTCTACGCCCCAGATGCCGACGAAGTCGGGAACCAAACTGACGCGCTCATTCGAATGATAGGGGCCGCTGCGTTTGGGCTTCTCTGGGGTCTCGCTCACGGCAACGCGTTCAGGGCCGGAATCACCGTGGAGAGCGGGACAGAGATCGATCGGGGCAACTTTTACGGCCCGGCCTTGGATGGGGCCTATAAGATGGAACAGAAGGTCGCAGAGTATCCGCGTGTTGTGCTGTCTCGGGAAGCAGTCGAGTTTGCTTACCGCGCGGGCGGTTTCAGCGCCGACACAGAGATCGAGCGTCGCCTCATAGAGAACTACCTATCGCCATCAGCCCTCCTCTGCAAGGACTCGGACGGCATGACGATCGTTGACTTCATGGGTGATGAAATCCAATCCATCGCGTCGACCATGCCGTCCGAGTTTGCAGAGCTTGGATCCCAGGCTTATGAAGTTGCTCGCTCCGCGGCGGATGATTTTGAGAGCCAGGGCAATGCCAAGCTTGCTAGACGTTACAACCGTCTACTGCACTACATGCGGCCGCGCCTCTCGCCTTGGGGAATCGATCCGAACGCATGATAGTCCGTGCCGAGGGGCGTGGCAGTGGTCGTGGCAGTGGTGGATAGCTTGTAGAATTCGGGGATGGTCACCGTAGCGCATGGCTCAGGAATCGAGTGGGACGATCGAGGTCGTCTTAGAGCAAGGGTTTTCCTGAGTTGCGGGCAACGTCGAGATTCGGATGAAATTGAGATCGCTCGACGCATCGGCCAGCGATTAGACGCGGATGGATACGACGTTTACGTCGCCACTGAACAACAGACACTGAAGGGCTTCAAGGAGGTCATCTTCCAAGCGCTTGCAGATTCGGAGTATTTCGTCTTTGTCGACTTCAAACGGGAAAGGATCGGTGAGACCGGCGACTATCGGGGGTCACTGTTCAGCCACCAGGAGCTCGCCGTTGCCGCTTACTTGGACCTTCAGGTTGCTGCGTTCCGGGAGGTTGGCGTTCGAGAAAGGGATGGGCTGATCGGCTTCATGCAGGCCAATGCGATTGAGTTCACGGATCGTGAGACGTTACCTAACATGATCGCCGGGTCAATTCGTGAACGCGGTTGGCACTCAGACTGGCGCCGCCAGTTGGTCTTAGGGCGAGACCCCGGGGAATACGTGCAACATGCTACTCAATCCGGCGAATCTCGTAGGTTCTTTCACATTGCGGTGCAGAATCTTGACCCAATACGGGCAGCGCGGAATTGCCTTGTCTATCTGACCGCTTGTGAGCCGGAGGAGTCTTGGCCCGACCCACTGTGGGATACGATCGAGCTCAAGTGGGAGGGGTTCGGGCTTCCGAATGCTACGGTTCTTCCTCGCTCCAGGCGTACGTTCGACGCCGTCCATTGTTTTGTGAAGGACCCTGGTACGCCACTCTTCCACACGTTCGCGGAATCAAGAAGGTTCTTTCCGCCCATCATAGCCGGCGGCGAGTATCGGCTGACGTTTTCGGTGTACTCCGACAATTTCCCGCCGGCATCCGCATCGTTCCTGCTGACCGCAGCCGACCAGCTAGAAGACTGGAGACTGGTCCTCGACCGCCCAGTAACATAGCTTGACACTGTGCCACCGCTCGGTACAGGTGGCCGGCGATCGCAGCGCCGATGGCAAGAAGCGACAAACCTACCACCAGGCCCCCGGCTTCGCCTTGGTCGGCTTCCGGGCCGATTACTCCCAGCTATCCCAGGAGAGTTCCGACACCGATGAAGACAAGCAGCGCAGACAGGCCCGCTAGAACGTACCACCACCGTCGAGAGAAGCCTCGTGCCGCCAGACCGTTCATCTCTCCGAACGCGGCGCCGTACTCGTCGTTGGCAAAGCTGATAAAGCCATTGCTAAACCAATCCTCGCCGAACGCGACCGCGTGGGATCGTTCCCCATGAGTGTCGCAGAACGGCACGGAGTACCAGACGCGCTGGTCATTGGCGGCAACGATTCCCCTCAGCATAATGCGGGCGTAACGGCGATCGACCCGAAACCGAAGCCCTTGGAAGATGTTCAACGGTATTTCCCATGTATGGATACCGCCCTCCCGTACCCAGGTCATCTCCCACACGACTGCATGGGTTGCCTCTCCCACACACGCTGCACACATGTTCGGAAACTCGATCGCTCCCTCGGCGATGCCTTCGGCCAGGTTCCGCCCGAGCCGGTCGGGGCGTGAACCCAAGCTGTAGGTCTTGCGACCCATGCTCCACACGCCTTTGAGCGGCCGGCCAGCGACGTCAGGTGGGCTCAAGAGCGCCCGAGCCACATGCAAATCCTTCGAGCCAGAGTGGGACTTCCACTCGTGGCGGATGTTGGCCGTTTCGCATCGCGCCAGGGCCTCGGAGAGCCCGTCGATACTCGCAGAGATCGTCATGAGAAGAGTCTCCCCTTCAAGGGGGAATGCCTGCATTATAGTCAACAGCGAAGGCGCGTCAGTAGGGCTTCACCCGACTCGCGCGGACCGCACGAGCTTTACCGCCGCGAGACGCCCTGAGACGCGAATCTGTGGAGCGGGGTGCGCTGACGGCGGCGGTAGTTATCAGAGGGCGCCGGGGCGCTGTCCATGCACATGAGGGGGTGAGCCTACACGCTAAGGGGGATGCGTCTCCCGGCGCGTGGTGAGTATACAGCGCCGAGGCGCTAGACAAACGAGAAAGAGCATAGCCCTTGCCCATTAACGCCCCGACGTGCGGCCCATTGTAGCGCGGCGTGAGTGCTAGAATCGCAGCCATGAACGCCAACCGTGCGCCGCGCGTCTCCGCCCCGATGGCCGGCTTTCGGCTAACCCGCTGGCTGCTGTTCTACCTGGCGATGCTGCTGGCGGACGCGGCGGTGATCGTGGCGGTGGTGGCGAGGTAGATCGTGGAGACGGTTACTGTCGCGCTTCTCATCGGTGCGTTCGGTGGTCTTGCCGGCGCCGCCCTCGGACCATTCCTAGAGGGACATGACACTAATGCCAGTTAGTGTAGGTGGTGGTCACAAGACCCTCGCCTTCCAAGCTTCGCCCCCCGGGGCCGCTTTCTCAACCAGCCCAATCATCGCTTTTCGTTACGGACGTCCCTTGACCGCCCACTCATCTATGGGCTCATACTTCGTCCACCCACGCGTCGAATCGGTTTCCGTTACGGCGCGTCGATTCCGGGCGTAACCTGGCTTGCTCTACACGCAGCTCTCCCCGAACACGGGCTTTATCTTGAGCACGTCTACGATGTTGATGTTGCCGCCGGAAGCGTCCAGGTCATGGCGTGTGCTGGGCGACCCGAAGACTGGCTTGAGTTGCAGCACGTCGACGATGTTGACCGTCTTGTCGTTGGTGAAGTCCGGCGGCCAGTCCTCCGGGCCCACGCCGTTGTCACAGTCCACGTTGGGGTCTGTGCCGAT
>SDBT01007968.1_pt1 | contig 17376 bp, 13 predicted proteins | sample 2277101 | NCBI WGS metagenome assembly SDBT01 (sample SAMN10404973, study PRJNA504765) | marine sediment metagenome | isolation source: marine sediment core GS10_PC15, 103 cmbsf | place: Arctic Ocean: Southern Knipovich Ridge | collected 2010
TTGAAAGATATGGAAAAGGATTGGATGTCGATATTGACGGTCCAGGATTAGGATTATATATCGCAAATGAAATAATTAAATTACATGGAGGAGAATTAATTCTAAAATGTAAAGGAAGGAATCAAGGATGTACATTTACAATTCGACTAAATCGAGTAAGAGATAAATCTATAAGTATTTAAATAAAATATTAAAATCTGATAATTTAAAAGGTTTTAAAAAAAATCCATCTGCGCCAGTTTCTATTATTTTTCCATGAACTTGAAAGAAAGTAACACCCGTTATAAAATAAACGGGTATATTTCTTAACTTATTTTTTGATTTTATTATCTTACAAACCTCATATCCACTAATATCTGGTAGAAGAGTATCTAATAAAATTAATTTTGGGCTATCTCTTTCCAGCAATTCTAATGCCTTAAATCCTCTCAAAGCTTGCTTACATTTATAACTTCTTTTCTGAAAAAAATCTGTTAAGAATCTAAGTGTATAATAATCATCATCAACTATTAAAATATCATAGTGATTATTATCTACAATCTTATTTAGAGATAAATCATCAATTCTTTCTTCCAGAATTAAACTCTGGTCAAAAATATTTTTAATTTTTAATAATACATCCCAACTTAGTTCCTGTTTATAATCTTCTATTAATAATTCAGAAAAACCTTTCATAGAAGTTAAAGGCTCTTTTAAATGATGAGTAATATCAGAGATATTTTCAAAATCGAATGCTTTTGCTTTAAAATTCATATAAAACCTAACGCTATCTCTTAACAATTTTGAGATTGTAGATATATTATTTTTAGCAGCAAACTCTTGCCACTCATTTTTAATACTTTCAGTTACTAAAATTACAATTCTTTCTTTATTATCTATATATATTTTTTCTCCTCTTTTCCATTTATCAAAACTCTTGGTTATACTCCCATGCCATATTGCCTTTTTTCCTGTTTCTTTTTCATACTTTTCCATCAATTCTGTTTTTTTTTCAGATTTACTAATAAGTATCACCAAATTGAATTTAATAATTATTACTTTTGTGTTATATTGTTATTTAAATGTTATTTTATAGTAATTGCTTTCATATATTTTAAACCAACATAAATAATAGCGAGTATTAATAATTAGATGCTGATATCGAAGGTTTTAGATTTGAATTTTTTATGTTGGAACTTTAAAAATTAAAAAAAAATGATTGCTCACCTTCCTTTTTGATTAACATTACCTCCGCTTATAGTGTTTAATATTTTAATTACTCAGATTTAGAGTTCTTTTATAAAGCTCAGAGTTAAATGAGGGATCTGTTAATTTTTTGCAATCATGCGATACTGTAAATAATAATTTGCTTAGTTTGTCAAGGGTTCCATTCTTATAATATGTTTTTGCCTCCTCCATTGAATAAAATATTTCCAATATAGGGCAGAAGATGTCTAAGATTTGGTCAAGTGAGTTTAAAATATTTTTGATTAAAGCAAATTTTTCATTGAGGTTTACTTCATTATTTAAAATTTCATTTGTTTTTTTTTTTATACTCATTTTTATATTTCATCTTTTTATTTTTTTTTATATTATTTTTAACTTTGAGTGGTATTTCGTTTATTTAAATTATTAATTGCTTTCTAAGAATTAAGCAATTACACATTACCAACTTTTTTATTATTTCTTTTCATCCTATCTTAATTTTTTTTTTAATTATTTTTCTTATTTGTTATTGGTATTTTTAAAAATTTTTTGAAAAAAAAATAGGTGGATAATAACTCACACCTTTTATAATTTATTTTTAGTAATCATTTCCTTTAGCATCATCAGCTACTTTCTTTTTTCTTGTTACTTTAGTTTCTTCAATTTTAAACATATCTAATCCTTCTTTCAAACTCTCTGCTAAGGTTCCTAGCTTATTAGCGGTTGATGTAATTTCTTCCATTGACGCAGTTTGCTGTTCTGAAGATGCTGAAATTCCTTCCATTGCACGTGAATTTTCCTCCCCTGCAGTAGTCGCTCCCTTAATATCTACAGTTATAGTGCCAATTAACTCTACAGTACTAGTGATTTTTGAGGTTATTTCATCGATTTTACTTGCTGTTTCTATAACTGCACTTTGAGATTCTTCAGCAAGCTTCCTCACCTCATCGGCCACAACTGCAAACCCTCGACCGTGCTCACCCGCCCTTCCTGCTTCAATACTGGCATTAAGAGCAAGTAAATTGGTTTGGTCAGAAATATTGGTAATAAGGTCCATGATTCTATTTATATCTTTCGTAGATGTCATAACCTCATGTGAAAGCGAGCTGATTTGATTGGCCATATTATTAATATCAACTAAAGAATTTACTTGTTCCTGAGAGTTCTGCGCTACTTCTTGGGTTGTTGATGATATTTCTTCGGCAGCAGCATTCACTTCGCTAGAGCTTGCGGCTAACTCTGTCGCAATATTAGAAACGTTTATGCTAGCATCTTGAGAGGTAGCAATAATATTGCGTATATTTTCTGTCATTGCTCCAAATGAACGCCCTAAAACAGCGATTTCATCATTTCCCTTACGAATCTTGCCATTCTCTCCTATATCAGTCAAATCACCACCTGCAACTCTTGTTGCTGAACTATTTAATCTAATGATAGGAGCAGTAAAACGTTTTGCGATTACATATCCAAGAATTGCGACAATTATCGCAACAATAACTACAATCCAGATTGAAATAGTCATTAGGTCATTAGGCACAGCCAGGGCTTCTGAAACATCAATTTCAGCAACTAACACCCATGGTTGATCCTCATCATTTATATCCATATATCCATATGAACCCATAACAGGAACCCCACGATAATCTTTATTAGAAGACACATCTACGTCAGCCTTTTGCTCCAAAGCCAATTGAACCCCTGTAGTTATAATCTGTTCACGTAAAACAGTTTCTTCAATATCCTCATAGTCTCTATTTGTGGTATACCAGTCGAAATTGCTTGTTGTTAACCAATACCCCTCATAATTTATAAGATAAGTTTCTCCCGAGTTTCCCATACCACTTGTTGTATGTATGATATTTTCAATATAGTGGAAATCCAAATAAGCAACTATAACACCAATATATGTCTCAAAATTATCATATACAACTGAAGATATTGTGATATATACAATGGTTCCATCTGATGACCGTTCAAAATCCGTAAGATATGTAAATTCCTCATTGGCTTTATTGGCATCACAAGCTAAAAAGTATTTTGTGGTTGATTCATCTTCTCCTACACTGTGGCCAGTACTATATCCTACCGCTGATGATTGAGCAACGATGATTCCACTAGTATTTAGGAAATACATCTCATCATAGGCACCATATACACGTATCATAGCTGACATAGTTTCTTCAACTTCTATAATCCCTTGTGCCTTATCTGCATGACCAAACGTTCCAGCGCCATACCCCCACTCTCTTATAGCTTGTGTCTCAGTCATGAAATCTACATCATTCCTTCTATCTAAAAACCAACTATCAATTGCTGTAAATTTATTATCTCCAATCGCGTCTAATTGGATAAGGCGGTCAGTTTCATAAGATTGATTCAAACTTAGAGTCGAATAAATTGTAATTCCGACAATTGGTATTATCGCAATCAACAAGAAGTAGATTAACAACTTTTGTTTAATACCGAATTTTAATCTTCTTTTTCTCTTAATTCCTTCACTTGATTTCTCCTTATTTACTCCATTTTTTTTTAAATCCATTTTTTTTTACACCTTTTCTAAATTTTATTATAATTATTAATGCAAATTTTTTTTTCATTCAAAATTATATTAATATTTATTTTAGATTTTAAAATTTATTATAATAAAATTGCGAAAAAACTTTTATATAAATCTTTTTCTTATAAAAAATAAATCTTTTCAATATTATAATTAATATAAAATATTTATAAAAAATCTATTTTATCACAATCAAATAAGGAATTTTCTTCTTTGTCGTATTAATTAATATGGAATTTAAAAAGGGCCAATTTATCCATAATAAATATAATGAATGACTCAGCAAAATATATAAAAAATAATTTTTAACTAAAAAATTTAAAGTTGTCTAGGGTTTTTCAATTTTATTTTTTATATGTAAAAGATTTATATATAATTGTCTTGAGTTTACACCGTAAATAGTAATAATCTTCTAGTAAAATCTAAAGGAAGGAATAAAGGATACATTATTTACAATTCTGAGAAATCGAATGAGAATGAATCTATAAATATTGAAATAAAATATTAAATTCTGATAATTTAAAAGGTTTTAAAAAAAATCCATCTGCGCCTGTTTCTTTTATTTTTCCCTGAACTTGAAAGGAAGTAACCGCCGTTATGTAATAAACTGGTATATTTTTTAATTTATTATTTGATTTTATTTTCTTACAAACATCATATCCACTAATATCTGGTAGAATAATATCTAATAAAATTAATTTTGGACTAAGTTTTTCCAGCAATTCTAATGCCTTAAATCCTCTCAAAGCTTGCTTACATTTATAACCTCTTTTCTGAAAAAAATCCGTTAAGAATCTAATCGTATAATCATCATCATCAACTATTAAAATATCATAGTGATTATTATCTTCAATCTTATTTAGAGATAGATTTTCAATTCTTTCTTCCAGAATTAAACTCTGGTCAAAAATATTTTTGATTTTTAATAATACATCCCAACTTAGTTCCTGTTTATAATCTTCTATTAACATTTCAGAAAAACCTTTCATAGAAGTTAAAGGCTCTTTTAAATGATGAGTAATATCAGAAATATTTTCAAAATCGAAACCTTTTGCTTTAAAATTCATATAAAACTTAACGCTATCTCTTATTAATTTTGAGATTGTAGATATATTATTTTCGGCGGCAAATTCTTGCCATTCATTTTTAATACTTTCAGTTACTAAAATTACAATTCTTTCTTTATCATCAAAATATATTTTTTCTCCTCTTTTCCATTTTTTGAAACTTTCTGTTATAATTCCGCGCCAAATTGCTTTTTTTCCGGTTTCTTTTTCATACTTTCTCATCAATTCTGTTTTTTTTTCAGAGTTACTAATAAATAAACACCCAAATGAATTTGTGTTAGTTTTGTACTCAATTTTATAAAATTATATTAATTAATCTGCCTAATAATTATTATTCTTATATTTTATTATTATTAAAATGTTATTTTTACTGTAATTTTTTCATTTATTTTAAGCTAATATAAAATATAGGTATATCTATAAATTGATGTTAATATCGAAGGCTCTAGATTGGGATTATTTCTGTTGGAACTTCAAAAATTAGATGAAAATGTGATTGTTCACATTCGTTTTTAGATAGCCTTACCTCAATTTATCGTAATTAATACTTTTAATCACTCAGATCTTTAATTAATTCAAATATCTCAGAGTTGAAAGAGGGAAGTGTTAATTTGTTGCATTCTTGTGATATTTTACCAAATAACTGGCTTAGAGCGTCAAGTGTTCCATTTTTATAATATATTTTTGCTTCCTTCATTAAAAGAATTCTTTCCAATAAAGGGTAGAATATAATTAAGATTTCTTCAAGTGAGTCTAAAACATTCTTGATTATGCTAAGTTTTTCATTGATGTTTACTTCATGATTCAGAATTTCTTTATTATTTTTCTTTATATTCATTTTACATTTGACCTTTTTACTTTTCTAATATAATATTTTAACTTTGGGATAGTTTTCTAAGAATTTTTTTTTTAAATAAATAAAATAATTGTGAGAGGGTTTATCTAAAAGTAGATAAACCCCCGGAGCACATAAGGAAAAATAAGCATTAAAGTACACATGAATTGAACAATACACTTTACAAAGTATGATATAATTTCTTTTCATGCTATCGTAAGTTTTCTTTTATTATTTTTATTATTTGTTCTCAGTTTTTTTAAAAATTTAATGGAAAAAAAAATAGGTAGATAAAAATCTACACCTTTTATTACGAATTTTTTTTTTAATTTTAATTTTCATTAAAATCCTCATTTTCTTTCTTTTTACTTGCTACTTTTATTTCTCCAATTTGAAACATCTCTAATCCTTCTTTCAAACTCTCTGCTAAGGTTCCTAGCTTATTAGCGGTTGATGTAATTTCTTCCATTGACGCAGTTTGCTGTTCTGAAGATGCTGAAATCCCTTCCATCGCACGTGAATTTTCCTCCCCTGCAGTAGTCGCTCCCTTAATGTCAACGGTTATAGTGCCAATTAACTCTACAGTATTCGTGATTCGCGTTGTTATTTCATCGATTTTATTTGCTGTTTCGGTCACTGCACTTTGAGATTCTTCAGCAAGCTTCCTCACCTCATCAGCCACAACTGCAAACCCTCGACCGTGCTCACCCGCCCTTCCTGCTTCAATACTGGCATTAAGAGCAAGTAAATTGGTTTGGTCGGAAATATTGGTAATAAGGTCCATGATTCTATTTATATCTTTCGTAGATGCCATAACTTCATGTGAAAGCGAGCTGATTTCATTGGCCATATTATCAATTTCAACTAAAGAATCTACTTGACTTTGAGAACTTTGTGCAACCTCTTGAGTTGTAGAGGAAATTTCTTCGGCTGCGGCGTTTACTTCACTGGAACTCGCGGCTAACTCTGTTGAAATATTTGAGACGTTTATGCTAGCCTCTTGAGAGGTAGCAATTACATCACGTATATTTTCTGTCATTGTTGCAAATGAACGTCCTAAAACAGCGATTTCATCATTTCCCTTACGTATCTTGCCATTCTCTCCTATATCAGTTAAATCTCCATCTGCAACTTTCATTGCTGAACTATTTAATCTAATAATAGGATCAGTAAAACGTTTTGCGATTACATATCCAAGAATTGCGACAATTATCGCAACAATAACTACAATCCAGATCGAAATCGTCATTAAATCATTTGGCACAGCGAGAGCTTCTGAGACATCAATTTCTGCAACTAACACCCAAGGTTGGTCTTGATCATTAACATCAGCCCATTCATATGAACCCATAACAGGAACGCCACGGTAATCATCATTGATATTATGAAGATTAGTTCTTTGTTCCAAAGCCATTTGTATACCCGCTTGTGGAAGTTTTGCATCTAAAATAGTTTCTTCTATTGTATCATAGCCTCCTTTAGTAGTGTAATAGTCGAAATTGCTTGTTGTTAACCAATAGCCCTCATAATTTACAAGATATGTTTCTCCCGACGTTCCCATACCACCTGTGTTATGAATTAAATTTTCAAGATATTGAAAATCTATGTATGCAACAACTACGCCTTGAAATACATCATCTTCATCTAGAATATTCGAAGATACTGTGATCTGTAAATACTCCCCACTACTCGACAATCGAAAATCTGAGAGAAAAGTAAAGTCGACATTAGCAGCTTGAGCAACACAAGCTGTAAAATATTCTTTTATTGATTGATCATCTCCTACCGAGTGCCCAAAAGTCCAACTTGTAGCAGATTCTTGAGCTATAATTACTCCACTAGTATTTAAAATATATATCTCATTATAGACTCCAGATAATTCAATCATATCTGCCATTAACTGTCCACTCTCTTTCACTGCATATGCATGATCTGTAGAAGATTTGTCATTAAGATCTTCAGTGAACATATGAACAGTTGGGGATTTCGAGATAAAATTAATATCTACTCTTCTTTCAGAAAACCAAGTTACAATCGTATCTAATTTGTTCTCTCCCATAGCGTCTAACTGGTCAAGTCTATCTGTTTCATAGGATTGATTTAAGCTGAGAGTAGAATAGATAGTTATTCCAACAATTGGTATAATAGCGATTACCAAGAAATAAATTAATAATTTTTGTTTAATACCAAATTTTAACTTTCCTTTTCTCTTAGTTCCTCCAATTGGTTTTTCTTTTTTTGCTTCCATATTTTTTAAATCCATTTATTCTTACACCTCTTTTGGATCTCATCAAAACTTTTAATATAAAATTTTTTTAATTGATTTTTATATTAACGTTTAAGTTAAATCATTAAATTTGTTATATTTAACTTACCAAAAAACTTGTATTTAAATGTTTTGTTAACATAAAATGTTCTAATTAGTCATAATAATTAATATAAAACCTGAAAAATATCTATTTTATTATAATAAAGATTATCTGAATATTAAAGTAAAATATCCAATTTGATTTGGATTATAACATCTCTTCTAATTCTCAAAATCGTAGGTATGTTAATGAAATAAGACAATTTTTAAAAACAAGCACACTCTATTAACTATTCAAATTTTGTATGTTTATTAATTTTTAATATAGTGATCCTGTAAACGTTTAATTAATACTTTGTTTTTTAATAGTTATAGACAATATATAAAAAATTTTAAGGGATGTATTTCTCCATTTCAAACATTTGGGAATACTTTGATAAAAATGAAATTAGCATTAAAAATTTGTGGAGGGCATCCAACATGCAATAATTGTTCAAAAAACATGAATCAAAACAATCTACTTAGCATTATTCAAAAGAAAGACATCAAAATTGATCATGAATTCTTTAAATTGAAAGATAAAAATATTGATGTGGTGAACTAAATTTATAAAGCTTCCTCATTAGACTTTAGTAATAAATTTAATAAAAATTTTGGAATTCAATTGTTTGAATTTCCCCAAGAAGTATTTAGTGAAGCTTCTTCATGAGAAATAAAAATATATCGCGTTAATCTTTATCTTTGAAAAAAATCAATGCTGCTTTTGAATTGGCGCCTCTAATATCTAGTCCTAAGATGATTATTATTCATTACCTTTATAACGATTTTTCAAGTTATTAATGAGTTTATCAAAATTCTCTCCAGTTAACGCGTTAGTTAAGTAAAAATCATTCTCAATTAGATTCAATTTATTTTTTAAATAGCTAATTTCAGAATCTTTAGCTAAATCCATTTTATTAATAACAATGGCTAGTTTTACTTTTCCATCTTTAGTAAAATTTTGTTTAATCTCATTATACAATTCAATTTGAGAATCAACAGTATAGCCGGAGGCGGGTGTAGGATCAAAAATAAAAAGTATTAAATCGGAAATCAATCTTAACGCTAAAATAGATTGCAATTCGATGTAGTTTCTTTTTGCCATTGGACGATCAAGTACGCCCGGAGTGTCCATAATTTGTATAGTTATTGTGTCAAATTTTCTATTGATGATAAGATGTCCTAGATTTAATTTTTTAGTTGTAAAAGCGTATTCTTTTATTTCTATTCTTTTATTTGTTGAAAGATTTTTCACAATACTGCTTTTTCCGACATTTGGATAACCTGCTACAACCACGCAAGGCATTGTATAATCGATTGAGAGTATTTCTCTTAAACGCCCCCTAATACTGTTTAAATATTCAAGATTTCTATTTTGTTTATTGATAACAGAAGATATCCGTCCAAAAGCAGCTCTTCGCAACTGATCTCCCTGTCCTGGAGCTTCAATTTTTTTTAATTTATTTAGATGTTCTCTTTTGATTTGACTCAAAACAGGTAAAATGCCATTCAATTTTCCAAGAGTTAATTTTAATTCATCAATATCCACTAAAATAGAAGCTAACTCTTTGTAAAAATCTGGAAGTTCATCTATGATTGGGACCATCTTTATAATTTTTAAAATCCGATTTATTAAAATATCAACTGCAACCTTAATACGCTTAGATTCCTTTTTTTTTGCTTTAACTAATTTCGGCGCATTTTGTGAAACTTGTGCAGAGCTCTTCATTCCTCTTTTAAAAGCTATGTCTAATAATTCTTTTGAATTGTGAACGTGATAAAATTTATCAAATGGATTTTTCATAAAAAGTCATATTTAAATTTATTTAAAATAAAAGAATTGTTGGGTTATTACATTTTTGTTGTTATAAATGAAAATTTTTTCTCTATTTCTGAAATCTCGTTAGATAAATCTATTGAATCTTGTGGAATAGATTTATACAATTCTAAGATATACTTATACCTTCCTATGACTCTTGTATATTTCCCTAGTTTTTCTTCTCTCTCAGATTTTACTATTAACATTTTAACTTTTTCAAGGATTTTCTTTATTTCTGGTGGGAGTTCTCTTTGTTGAGCTAGTTGTTTTTCTTCATATCTTTGTTTCTCGTTTAAAACTTCTTGAACACGGTTTTGAAAATCTTTTTCTCTTTTTTTTCTTACAGATGCACCCTGTTCTTCAAATTTGATCAAATTCCTTATTCGTGCAATTCGTTGATTAATCATTCCATTTTTTCCATGAAATCCTAATTGATAATAGATTAATTTCGCTTCTTCTAAGAGAGAAATAACTGAAGCGTAATTTTTCTTATTAAATTCTAGTTTAGATTGGTTTTCAAGACTTTCTGCTTTTTTTTCCAACTTGTCATAAGGTCTTGGCATTTTCTTTCCAAATGGTTATAAGGTCCTAGTGTTATTTCAAATACAATACTTTATCAAATAATTTCTTAAATTCGATATGCAATAAAGTATTCCAAGAATTGAATATTTAAGTTAAATAATATATAAAATTAATATTTTTGTGAAATAACAGATAAACGACACAAAAATTTTTGAGTATTAACTTATTTAAACAAACAATATATTTTTTAATAGATTGGCAAATGAAAAAATACAATATTGGTATATTAGGTGCTACAGGCGTCGTCGGCCAAAATTACATCAAATTATTACGTAATCACCCTTGGTTTCAAGTAGTTGATGTCGCAGCTTCCCCGAGATCTGCGAATAAAACTTATGAAGAAGCTGTAAAACAAAAGTGGCAAATGCCTTTTTCAATTCCAGGAGATTTAAAAGAAATGATTGTAAGAGATGTACAAGATTTTAAATCTCTGAATCCTGATGTAAAATTTGTTTTTTCTGCTATAAGTTTACCCAATAAAGAAGACATTAAGAAAATTGAATTCGAATATGCTAAAAAGGGAATTCCTGTAATATCTAATAATTCAGCGCATAGGTGGACTCCTGACGTACCGATGATAATTGGAGAAATTAATTCTGAACATATAAATGTTATCCCAATCCAACAGAAACAGAAGGGATTTACTAATGGTTTTGTAGTTGTAAAACCTAACTGTTCACTTCAAAGCTATCTTACTCCAATTTTCGCACTCGAAAAAGCAGGATATAAAATAAATAACTTGATAATCACCACACTCCAAGCAGTTTCAGGAGCGGGATATCCAGGTGTTCCTTCTTTAGATATGATTGATAATATAGTCCCTTACGTCGGGGGAGAAGAAGAAAAAACTGAGAAAGAACCTTTAAAGATTCTTGGTAAAGTTAGTGAAAATGGTATAATAAATAACGACTCTATAAAAATAAGCGCTACATGTACGAGAGTTCCCGTTATTGATGGCCATACTGCATCTGTGAATATGAAATTCAAAGATAAAGTCCCTTCAAAAGAGAAGATAATCGAAATTTGGAAAAATTTTAAATCTATTCCTCAAGAATTAGATTTACCTTTCGCTCCAAAACAACCTATTATTTATTTAGAAAATGTTGATAGACCTCAGCCAAAAAAAGATAGAGATAATGATAAAGGAATGGCTGTAACAGTTGGAAGATTAAGAAAGGATACCGTTTTTGATTATAAATTTGTATCTCTTAGCCATAATACTGTGAGAGGTGCTGCGGGTGGTTCGATTTTGACAGCCGAAATTTTAGTATCTAAAGGCTTCATACCCTGATGTGACCTCTTATGTCAGAAATCAAAGTATAATAAAAACTTTTCTCGGTCTTGTTTAATTCTTACTTTTCAATCTTGCTATGAAACTCTCTCTCGAAAAACATAAGAATAAAGATAAATTTTATTTAAAGAGAAAATTTAATTATTTTCTTAGCATATAATAAGCTGGAACCCGACTATCAGGGATAATAGCTTCTTTCATAACTTTAAACTCAAACTTCTCATAAAATTTGATATTTTTCTCTGTACTCGTTTCGAGATAAACCGGTACTTTATGTTCATCGATCTTTTCTAACATATATTTCATTAAGGCACTTCCATAACCCTTTCCCTGATTTTGAGGATCTACTCCTATAACTTGTAAATACCAGTGCTTATTTGGAGCAAATTCTTTATGTGCTTCTGCGTTGTATATATCTATAGGCTTGAATCTTTTTCCTACTCCTCTCCCTAATTTATTTAATCTTGCTTTTATGCTACATCGCAATGTCCTAAATGTGTATTCTTTGTAGGTTTTATATGGAATCCATACTGCTATACCCTCTAATTTTGGTGAAATAGCATATACCTCCCCCCATCTCACTCCTAAACATACAAGCATTTGATATACATGATGGAGCTTTAATTTTCGTTCAGTGTTGTCATGAAGTACATGAATCGTCATTGGATCGCCATAAAGCGCCAGGTTAAGGACTTCTCCAGCACTTTTTATGTGCTCTTTTGTAAGTCTAATAATATTTCCTTTCATATTTACCAAAAGTGAATTTATTTCTTAAAAATTTAATTGGTACGATTGGTCTCAAAACGAATTTTATCCATTAATATAATGTTTACGATATCGTTCTTCCAAACTTTATGAACTAATAATTAGAAATTTAAATTTTATATTAAGAATTTACTGTTGGTATAAAGCTAAAAAAGAATAGAATTTAAAGTTTAATATTTCTCAATTGTAATAGGTGTGTGTTTTTTCGTTTTTGAATGAAAACTAACGAAATTATTACGATCACAGAAAAATTAAATTTTTAAAACTCATGCCTATCAATCATAATTGGTAGAATAAGTCTCAAAAAAGAAAGGATTCTTTTCTTTTTAATTAATTGATAAGGAGGTATTTCCGGGAATATTCTAAGATATTTCTGTTTCTTAAACAATTTTAATGTTTTTAATTTTGAGAATGGAGCTAGTTTAGAATGGTTAAAAATAAAATTTTTTATAAAATTCTGGAGTAAGAATTTATCTAATACGATAATTGATGAAATAAATCCATATTTCTCTGAAATTCTCGCTTTAATTGAATCTAATGAGATTACATTCCTATCTTGAAAAATTATTTCTTTATTGACTACATTTACTTTTGACACAGTGCTATTTTCAATTTCTAATAAAAAAGTATACTCGGTTACAATCTTCAAATAATATTTTTGACTCTGTTTTAATTTCTTATGTTTTCTAATATCTGTAATTATTAGTAAAATTTTACTATTTAACCCAAAGTAAAAATTAAAAAAACTAAAGAATAGATTTGGAATTGCCCAATGAGAAAGTTTCTTTAGATTCAAGTTGAAACCAATGAGTCTTAAGATAAATCTCACAAAATTATGATAAACAATTGGGCGTGGAACTATATCCCAATGCTTTTCAAAACTTCTGTATCCAAATAGAACTTTTTGAGTTAAAAATTCTAGATTCTCGATTTTTATCGGAATTACCAATTCAAATAAATCTGAAATGACTGATATTATATCATGTTGATTCAAATAATAAGCATGCTTTGTTTTTAATTTATCTTGAATTACCTTCAAATTGTTTTTCATATTTGAATCTTCTATTTCAATTCCTAATTCAGCTGGTGTTAAGATCTTTATTGATAATTCTGATTTACCCGATTTTAATAACCTTTGTTGTAAAAGTAATATTATATCTATTTTACCTGAACCAAGTAGAAATGAAACTTTAAATTCTGGTAAAAATTTTTCAAGGAAATTAAATACGCTTTTAAAGCGGATTTTATCTAATAATTCTATACTTCCCTTCAAGAAGTTATGGAACATCGGTTTAGGATAAATTAAAAACAAATCTTTTTCAAAAAGTATTTGGATTAAATCCATAATTCGATTAAGAAACTCATGAAGAGAAATTTTTCTAATATCCTCACAGTGCTTGTTAATTAAATCAATTGCTTCTTTTTTAAATAGACGAATTGAAGATATTCGTACCTCTGTTTTTTTCATTATCACTTCTTGCAATTTATTAAAAAAGTTATCTAATCTGTCAAAATTTATATCTTTAGAACGGATTAGGTCTTTAGGAAGAGTTTCGATAGTTTCATGAATCCCCACTTTTTTAGTTCTATATAAATATAATCCTAATACTTTTTTCTTTTTTTCAACATCAGATATTACAATATCAAGAACGTTTTGTTGGTCATTTATGAATTTTGGATAAAATATTTCAAAAAAATGATATAAAATATTGACATTTACCCTGATAGGGCTCAATGGTATCCTTACTTTTTGCTCTATAACTTTGGGATCTTCTAATGTTTCCCTCGTTGTATTAAAATCTAGTATTTTTAACCAATTATCTTTAAAATTTCTGTTAATCAGTTCTTTAAAGCGCCTCCCAAATCTTAAATTTCTTATTTATTTTTCCAGAAATCCATATTTTATTAAATTTGCTAAGTAAATTTAAATTAGGAACATTTATCCTACCATATTGCTTTTTTATTAATTCTATACAATCAAATAGATTAGGTGGGCACCCATGTAATTCTAATATTTTTTTGTTTGGTTTCTCCTTGATAGTTGTTTTCTTTTTTACCTCTCTCTTCTTTAGGAGCTTTTTTTTTGCTTCATTTTTGATATTTTTTTTTGTTTCCTTTATAACTTTTCTAAATTTGCGATTCTTTGTACTGTTAATAGCACAATCTCCAAAAAGAATAATATTTCCTAGAATATCTGGTTCTATAGGATTTTCACCAATCAAAAAGGAATTGTATGGATTGTATTTTAAATCTTTTATCATATTTGTTTTCATTAGATTTAATAGATGATATGCTTCTTTAAAGCAACCTGAACAATATTTCCCTGATTTTATAATAATGTTTCTTACATTGACATCTTTGAGATTAGAAACACAGAATTCAATATTAATATTGATTTTTTCGAGATTTTCTCCACGAACTTTGATACGAGAAAGGGTAGGGATATAAATACTTTTTTTTTTTGCTTCCAAAATTAGCTCATTGTTATCGATTTCTAAATTTAATATTTTTAGTGTTATAAGATCTACAGCAATCATATTATCTCCAGCAATAATTAAACCCGTTTTTTTTAGATTAGAATCTTTATAAATAAAAGGACCTGCGCTTTCTAATAAATAAAACATATCATTAATTACTAAATTAGGAGTTTTTATTGTAAAAACATCTAAAATATTTGAAATTAAATCTTTTTTGTATATATCAAGTGAAACATAATCAGTTCCTTCTCGTATGGTTTTCTTAATTTCTTGGTTAATTATAGGGATTATGGAATAAGAATTTATTAGAGATAAATTACATTTGAATAGAGGATTTACATTAACTTGGTTAACGACAATATATTTATCTGAATTAAGAATTATTTTTGGCACAGAAAATTCTTTATTGTTTATTTGGATCTTAGAAAATGAAGCATCTTTAATTTTTTTTAATTCTTCTTGTCTGATTGTTTTTCTATCAAAAAAATCGCTATTATCTAAATAAACTAACTCTGCTCCAAGATTTTCAAAATATTTTTGAATGTCTAAATAATTATAAATCACTTTTACTGGAATTCTCCTTGAAGGAAAACTACCTAAAAATATTTTTTTAGCTCCAGCTTTTTTACAAGATGAGATGACTGCTCCTAATACGTTAGGATTTGTATTTGTGGGAAAACCACCAGGTAATGCTAAATTAAATTTTATGAAAACTTGGTCTCCTTCATTAACAAATTTGGAAATCCCTCCAAGGTTCTCAATACTTTTTAGAACACATTCTGCTGGTATATCACCTTTACTTACAGAAACTTCAATTTTCTTTGATTTTAAGTGATCCAACATTAAGAACTTTTATGAAATTCATTTATTAAATTGATAATAAAAATAATGAAAGAATTGAATTTTAATTTAAGTGAAATAAAGGATGTTAAAAATTATTAGAAACGAAAATAGTAATAAAATTCCATCAGTTACAATTAATAAAGAAGAATTTATCATTGTTCTGTAAGATTAATAAAAAAAAAGCAACAATTTTCAAAAGGCTGAGTTTTGTGCGGTTATTAGAACAGTTCTTTTTTAACCTGTGCGCCGATTTGGAGATTTTTACTCATCGAATTAATATTCTAATAAAAACACTATAAATCGGCGCATAATAGATATCTTTTAATTGTAAATAAATTTTTTTGAAAAGTCTTATAGTAATAAAAAGCTATCTATAAGAGAGTACTGATTAAAATTAAAGGATTTCATGTAGCTTGCGAGTGTTTCTTAAGTAAATCATCATTAGTTAACCCCATTTTTATTGCAAGTTCAGCCACGATAGCATCTAAATAACAAAACGCAATTTGTTCAAACATCGTCCCTTCAGGTGAGAGTATTGCGGTATCTCCTACACCACTATCCCTTTTAGATCTCCCTTTAAGTTTGATTGTAATGTCACCTAACCTGCCAATTACTGTTTCTGGGTGAGAAGTAATAGTGACGATACCATATGGTTTTATTGTGTTTACATAGTTGTTAAGTAGACTAACGACTATTCCTGTAGTACCAGACCCGGAAAGTACAATTAATATATCTTCTTTACGCATAGCTGGTATACTTGCGACATTTGTCACGATATGTACTTCGGCTCCTAAGTGGACTAATCTAGTAGCAAAACATTCTAAGATGAATGCACTTCTACCAGAAGCTAATAAGAAAAATTTACGGTTATTTTCTAACCCATCATGAACTAAATTAATAAATTTTTGAGTGTATTCGAAATTTTCATCTAAATGCTTAATGTTAACTTCAATGTTTTTCATTATTAATTCCATAGAGCGAAATAATATTCTTTTTGTTTCCCCATTCACCATTAATTCATTAGGCGCAGTCATTTTCAATTATTACTCAATTCTTAATGGTATATTATTTATAATGAAGTATTTAAAATATACATTTTGTTTAATACTTATTTCTTGCTATAATTTTTAAATAGCATTATCATAGAATTAAATTAAGGAAAATACTAAAATCTTATCGAAATTGTTGGAAAAAAAATTGGATAAGAAAGTTTTGGTGTTAATTCAAAGTACATATTAAGTTCATCAATTTAATCTATTTATATAGACTATTCTTATTTATATCTATAAAAACCTAAAAGATTAATATGAATAGAATGAAATTGAATAAAGAGGAGGTTAAAGGGAATCTTTTGAGCCCCTTACCTGTCGTATTAGTCGGAACGCTTGTAAATAGCCGTCCAAACTTCCTAGTAATTGGATATATTTCACCCTTCGACTTTGGAAGATATATTTTTTGTAGTCTGTTTAAGACACGATATACTCGAATTGGAATTCATGAGAACAAGACATTTAGTGTTAATATCCCATCTGAAAATCTCCTGACTGAAATGAATATTTGTGGAAGCAAATCTGGACGAGATTTTGACAAAAGTAATCTTTTTGAGGT
>SDBT01007969.1_pt1 | contig 17376 bp, 13 predicted proteins | sample 2277101 | NCBI WGS metagenome assembly SDBT01 (sample SAMN10404973, study PRJNA504765) | marine sediment metagenome | isolation source: marine sediment core GS10_PC15, 103 cmbsf | place: Arctic Ocean: Southern Knipovich Ridge | collected 2010
ATACTTATTCAGGAGTGAAAGTGAGGATTAGTTTGCCGGGCTTAATGGCCGCCGAACTTACGCGGACATTTTTGCCGTTGTATGACGGAAAGACCGGCTCAAAAGGACTGTTTTCCAGAAAAGCCGCCGAAAGTCCCTTTAGCCAGTCATTGTCAGGATTCTGGCGAATCTGAGAGCTAAAAACCTTCGTTCCAATCATCCTTGCCAGCATGGTAATACTAAACATACCTGCCTTTATCTTTTTCAAATTGAGGGTTAAATTACCGTCGGCATCTATGGCAGGTGCCATTATGATGGTTATAACCACCGGAAAACCCGCGTAATCAATCGTTCCCATGAGCATTATCGTGTCAGTGGCAAAAACTGCCGCTGGTGCGTAAAATTTTACCCCGCCAAGATCGGATGGCCATTCACAACCGAAAAGTGAGCCATCGGCAATTACCTCGTTAAAACGGTTCTGGTCAATAGTCATCTCGAAAGGCTCGCCAAGCTGAAAATTATTGTAAAATGCGGGGGCAATATCATGGGTGACGTACGTGCTGACAGGACCGGGAACATCGGGGGCGGCAACAGGACGGTAAACGGCAGGCCTGTGAGTTGACAGAGCAAGAATTACTATAACAAAAACGACAACCGCCAGCAACACAATCAAAATGATATGCAAAGGCTTCTTTCGGTTTTGTTTACTATGATTTCCCAAAATAATTCCCAAATTCTAATTTGACAGTTGATTATCAAGGCCGTTGTGATTATAGTCCGTACTTTACAATATTGAAACAATTTTTTGAAAGGATATTTTGTGTCAAATCATTTTGCGGACCGTCTTTGTGATGCAGTAAAAAGTAAAAGCACTCCTCTTACAGTAGGTCTTGACCCGGTTTACAACCGGTTTCCTGAGGCAATACGTCAGCACGGCCAGATGAACGATGAGTTTGATGTCGGCTCAGCAGTAGATGCTATGTCCGAATTCTGCACGAAAGTAATCCGTATCGTTGCTCCGCTGGTGCCTGCGATAAAATTGAACATAGCGTTTTTTGAAAAATATTTCTGGGAAGGTCTTGAATGTTATTCTTCGCTGGTATCCGAGGCCGAGGCCCTTGGTGTCGAGATAATAGGCGATGTTAAACGCGGTGATATCGGACATACCGCAGAGGCTTACGCACAGGCCCACCTGCAGAATCCGGAACTTACCGGTCTTGAAGATGTTATTGTCCCGGATGCGATAACGGTAAACGGTTTTGCCGGTTCCGACGGTATCGTTCCGTTCGCCGATGCCGCAAACGAACAGGGAAAAGGAATCTTTGTCTGGGTCAGGGCGAGCAATCCATCGGCAGCGGTTATACAGGATTTTGCCGATAGTGATGGTGTAAAAATGTATGAAAAACTGGCAGAGATCGTCGGTGAAATCGCCGTTCAGGATGGACGCATCGGGACAGGCGGATACAGCAATGTTGGTATGGTAATAGGTGGGACAAGCCCTGAGGAAACCAGCGCTATCCGCGAAAAATATCCAAAATGCTGGATACTCGTGCCAGGTTACGGCTCACAGGGGGCAACTGCCGCCGACTGCCTGAGATTCCGCAATAGTGACGGACTCGGAGCATTAATCAATGCATCACGGTCAATCATTTATGCCTATGAAAAACCGCAATATAAAGATCAGTTCGGCAAAAATTGGGAAAAGTGTATAGAGCAAGCCGTTATCGACGCAAAAATAGACCTTGCCAAAGCAATGCAGTAATCAGATATCAGGGCGCCAGCGGGCGGCTATGTTATGTGGCGTTCGATAAAGCCGGTGTCGATTTGGCCCTTCACATAAAGATTGTGCGAGAGAATCTTCTGGCAGGTCGGTATCGTTGTCTTTATCGGTTCAATTTTAAATTCGTCAAGTGCCCGCTTCATCGTATTTATCGCATCCTCACGATTTTTCTTGTAAACGATGACCTTACTGATAAGTGAATCGTAATATGGCGAAACGGTCCAGCCATGATAAGCATGGGTATCGACGCGAACGCCCATTCCGCCGGGCGGAATGAATTTGGTGATAGTGCCGGGACATGGCGCGAAATCACGGGCAGGGTCCTCAGCGTTTATCCGGCATTCGATGGCAACGCCCGTATGAGTAATGTCCCTCTGTCGCAAATCTATATTCTGGCCGGAAGCAATTTTAAGCTGCCATTTTATCAAATCATGGCCGGTAACCATTTCTGTAATCGGATGTTCAACCTGAATCCTCGTGTTTGCCTCGATGAAGTAGTAATTATTGTCTTTGTCCATCAGAAATTCAACGGTTGCCACATTTACATAATTCGAGTGCTTAATCAGCCTCAGTGCGGATTTGCAGAGTTCCTCCCGGGTCTTTTCGTCAATGGATGGGCAGGGGGATTCCTCAATGAGCTTCTGATGCCTTCTCTGGATGGTACAGTCTCTCTCAAAAAAATGGACCGCGTTGCCGGCTTTATCAGCGATTACCTGAACCTCAATATGACGGGGGTTCTCGATAAGTTTTTCGACATAAATCGTTCCATCATTGAAAGCGGCTTCGGCTTCTGCCTTTGCGGACGCAAAAGCGCTATGCAGCGAGATGTCGCTGTGGACAACCCTCATACCACGACCGCCGCCGCCAGCGGCTGCTTTTATCATCACGGGATAGCCGATCTTATTGGCAACTTTAAGAGCCTCTTTGTCGTCCTTAACCTTCCCGTTAGAGCCGGGAACAATCGGTACCCTTGCTTTTTTGGCAAGGTCCCTTGCGGCAACTTTATCACCGAGCAGGCGCATAGATTCTGTTGTAGGTCCGATGAAGCCTATACCGCATTCACCGCAGACCTCGACAAAGTGCGCATTCTCAGCGAGAAAACCGTATCCGGGATGAATTGCATCGACATCGGCAACCTCGGCGGCACTTATAATCGCAGGGATGTTCAGATAGCTCTGTGCCGCTGGGCCGGGACCTATGCAAACGGTCTCATCTGCCAGCTTGAGATACTCGGCGTCGGCATCGGCTTGTGAATAAACAGCAACCACCTCAACGCCCAGTTCATGACAGGCACGAATTATTCGAAGTGCAATCTCTCCACGGTTAGCGATCAGGATTCTTGAAAACATAGGTACTCAGCAATTGTATATTAAAATAGTTAATCCGGCTTGATTTTGAACAGCGGCTGGCCGAACTCTACGGCCTGGCCGGTTTTACAGATGACTTCGACAATGGTTCCGGAAATTTCGGCCTTTATCTCATTCATAACCTTCATCGCCTCGATGATGCAGACAACCGTATCCGGATTAACACTGTCGCCTATCGCAACAAAAGGAGCCGAGTCAGGGCTTGGAGCCGAATAAAATGTGCCGATAATCGGCGATTCGATATCCGTTAACTCATCAGCGTCCTGCACGGGGGTATCCTGCTGGGCAGCGGCTTCGGGCTGCGGGACATTTGCCGGCATAACTGCCGCTGCCATAGGAAGATGCGTAACCGTTGCAATCTCGCTGCCGGGACGTTTGAGGTGTATTTTGCTGTCGCCGTCCACAATCTCCAGTTCCACAAGGCCGTTGTCAACCATCAGGTCGACAAGTTCCTTAATTTTTTGAAGGTTTTGCTTTTCCGCCATTTGGATCCACTTCCTTTTAACACTTGTAAAGTCTATTTCGGTTGGTAAGTATAGCCGGTTCAAAAATTATTGCAAGGTTTTTTATTGGCCCGCGCAGCCGGATAGAATTATTGGCAGGGACAATTCATTTGCTGTTTTGCGGCGGCTTTATTCCTTTGTAGAGTTCATATTTCAGGAGGCGGCACTCTATTTTTCCGTTGTAGAATACCATGCGTCGTGATGCTTTTAGTCTGATCTTTGCCGACAACTCCTTGTTGCCGACAAGTATGTATGCCGTATATCCGGCACATCGCTGCTTGAGGAAGTCGCCAATGCGTTTGTACTCGGTTTCGAGCTTTTCTATCTCGCCCATTCGTGACCCGTATTCGGGATTCATAACAATAAGCCCATCGCCGGAGGGCAGGTCGGTGTCGGCGAAATCACAGACTTTAAAGTCTATCAAATGGCCGACGCCGGCGGTTTTTGCGTTTTGCTGGGCGGCAGTTATAGCTTCTTCGCTGATATCGGTGGCGATTATACGCTTTGTGAGAGCTTTCTTGCGCACGCCTTTGTTAATATCCCTTCGTAACTGTTCCCATATCCGCTCATCAAAACCCTTTACATGTTTGAAACCGAAATTATTTCGCAAGGCCCCTGCCGGTTTGTTCATCGCAATGAGAGCAGCTTCGATAGCAAGGGTTCCGCTGCCGCACATGGGCAGTACGAGATCGCAAGAGCCGTCGAAACCCGTAGCAGTGATAATCGCCGCCGCCAGCGATTCGCGAAGGGGCGCCTTATAAGGCATCTTACGATAGTTACGGTCGGAAAGTTTTACGCCTGAAGTGTTAAGATACAGCCATGCCTTATCCCTTTTCCAGAAGAGATTGACTACGACATTGCCTCTTTCTCGCCCGCTATCGGGCCTGGAGCCTTTTTTGCTGTTTATGCGGTCAACGATTGCGTCCTTAACCTTGACATTTGGGAACATAGTATTGTCAATCGATGGGGTATCGACCTGAGAGAGTACGCAAAGGTATTCTGACGGGTCGATGATATTTTCCCAGGCAATAGCATAAACCTGTTCATAAAGTTCCTCGGGGCTCCGGCAGCGAAACTGGCGCATAAGATAAAGGACATTGAAAGCGGTGCGGAGCGTGAAATTCAGCTTCATGCAATCGATGAACGAACCATGCGTAAGGACACCCCCTGAGTGAGTGTTGATTATCTCAAAGCCCAAAGCTTCAAGCTCAGCCTGCAAATAATCCTTCAGGCCGGGCCCACAGGTAACCAATATGTCTTTGCGCTCCTGGATGTTCATCTGCCTTTATCTACCCGCAAAAGCACCTTTTGTCAATCGCAAAAAAACCGGAAATCGCTAAATCTAAACGATAATCGGTAATATCGCTGGATTTTTACGGCAGGGACGCTATATTGTTATTTATGGCGAAACGCAATAAAACCCTCTATATAATTGATGGTCATGCCCATATCTATGCGGCATATTATGCTCCGATGCGTTCGCTGACCGGCCCTGCCGGCGAACCGACGAAAACGGCCTATATCTTTACCTCCGCGATAATCAAACTCATCGAAAAAGCTAAACCGGATATGCTCGTTGTGGCGATGGATAGTAAGGCTCCGAGCTTCCGCAAGGAAATATATCCCGAATACAAGGCCAATCGTTCGGAGATGCCGGAAGATTTGCCAAGCCAGATAACGCAAATCGAACAGATATTAGCGGCGATGAATATCCCTGTCTTTCGTATCGATGGGTTTGAGGCCGATGACATAATCGGGACGCTGACGACAAAAGCATCAACAGCGGGAATTGACAGCTACATCTGCTCGAAAGACAAGGATATGCTCCAGCTTCTCGATAAACATACATTCACCTATGACATAAAGACAGATACGAAAACGACGGCTGAATCGATGCGAGCCGATATGGGAATAACGCCGGATCAGTTTGTCGATGTGCTCGCACTGGCTGGAGATACCGCCGATAACATTCCGGGCCTGCAGGATGTCGGGCCAAAGACAGCTATTGGATGGATACAGAAATATGGCTCGATAGAAAATCTTTATAAACACGCAAATGAAATCAAGGGCAAGCGAGGCAACAGCCTGCGGGACGGGAAAGATGTACTTTCGCTGAGCAGGGAGCTTGTAACGATAAACCGCAGTTGCCCTGTAGAAATTGATCGCAAAACATTCAAAGTCAGCCAGCCGAACAAAGATGCACTTTCAAAAGTTTTTACCGAACTTGGTTTCGTTAAGCTGTTGAGCCAGCTTGGTCTTGAGCCGGCAAAACTACCTGCTGGTGCTGATGCGGCCACGCCGGACAGCACTCTTTTTGGCGAAATGGAAACTATTAAGACGCTGAAAAAAGATTATCAGCTGGTCAATACGCAGGAGAAGTTCGATAAGTTTTATGAAAAACTAAAAAAACAGAAGTTATTTGCGGTCGATACAGAAACCACCTCAGTAAATGCAATGCGGGCAGAACTGGTCGGGATGAGCTTTTCATGGAAAGCAAATACAGGTTATTATCTGCCGGTAAAGGCACCGATGGGTGCGAAAAAGCTTGATATAAAAATGGTACGACAAAAGCTGGCTCCGATATTGGCTGACGAAAATATAAAGAAAATCGGCCAGAATATAAAGTATGATATGTTGATTTTGCATAATGCGGGGCTGGGGCTCAAAGGGATTTACTTCGATACGATGGTTGCCTCGTATTGTCTCGCCGGCGAACGAAGAAGCCACTCGATGGACGCGATGGCAAAGGATTTCCTGAACTATGAACCTGTTCCAATCTCGGCGCTTATTGGCAAGGGTAAAAATCAGCTTACATTTGATATGGTCGAGCTTGAGACCGCCGCCGATTACGCCGCCGAAGATGCCGATGTAACACTGCTGCTTTACGAATATCTTTCGGAAAAGTTGAGCGGCCAGCCGGATATAAAAAAACTTTTCAAAGAAGTCGAGATGCCACTGGTGGTGGTACTTGCCTGGATGGAGATAAACGGAGTTTCGCTGGATGTTGGACTACTAAAGCGAATGTCGCATAGTATCGCAGAGAGACTCCAGGAGGCGACGGATAAAATTTATGAATATGCAGGCGAAATTTTTAATATCGATTCGCCAAAGCAGTTGGCGGAGGTGCTTTTTGACCGGCTGGGTTTGGAATCGGTTCGCAGCGGCAAAACTACAAGAAGTACGGATGCCGCGGTGTTAGAGTATCTGAGCGGCCAGCATGAGATCATTCCGTTTTTGCTGGAGTATCGCCAGATGGTTAAGCTAAAAAATACCTATGTCGATAAGCTGGGCCAACTGATAAACCCGCGCACGAATCGTGTACATGCCTCGTTCAACCAGACAATTACCGCAACGGGAAGATTAAGCTCAAGCAACCCTAACCTGCAAAACATTCCAATCCGTACCGAACTCGGTAAAAAGATTCGTTCCGCATTTATACCAGCCGACAAAAATGATTGTATCCTGAGCGCGGACTACTCGCAGATCGAGCTGAGGCTGCTTGCGCATTTTTCCAAAGATGAAACTATGGGCAAAGCATTCAGAGCGGATGAGGATATACACCGGTTCGTGGCTTCACAGGTTTACGGAGTTGCGGGCGAAGATGTAACCGAAGAGATGCGGTCGCACTGCAAGGCGGTTAATTTCGGTATTATTTATGGACAGGGACCGTTCGGACTTGCAAAGAGTCTGGGCATAAGCCAGGGGCAGGCAAAAGATTTTATTGCCGATTACTTCGCCCGCTACAGCTCGATTAAAACATTTATGAATGAAACAATCGCACTGGCCAAAAAAACCGGATATGCAGAGACAATTTTGCACCGCAGACGGTGGATAAAAGATTTGAACAGTAAGAACGGAAATAAACGATCACAAGCCGAACGACTTGTGGTCAATACCGTAATCCAAGGTTCGGCCGCGGATTTGATAAAGGTGGCGATGATTAATATCCAGCGGCTAATTGAACGGCAATACCCCGCGGTAAAAATGATTTTGCAGATCCACGATGAACTTGTATTCGAGATGCCGAAAGCAGAAGCGGGAGAACACGCCGAATGGATCGCGGAGGAAATGGAAAACGCGATACCTGTTTGTGTTCCGCTGAAAGTAGACGTCAGTATCGGACGGACCTGGCTGGGTGAGAAGATTTGATACCTGGGGCATAAATTATCGATTAATGGAGGCAGAACTAATGTTGCAGTTATTTTGGTTCGCTGTAAACAGTGGGATATTAGCTGAGTTTCTAATTGAGAGGTGTTTTTGACCTTATTGGCGACAAAAAAGTTGTTATTTTCTGTCTGACATGTTACAATGGGGCGAACATTCGGGGCGTGGCGCAGTTTGGCTAGCGCGCGTGACTGGGGGTCACGAGGTCGCAGGTTCAAGTCCTGTCGCCCCGATTTTTGTAACTTTTGCGGTATCAATAACTTGCGTAGTTGCTGTTATCACTTTTTTTGTCATTTTTAGGCCCCTGCACCAATCTGCACCAACTTTTGTCATTTAGTGCTGCCGAACTTGCCTGCCTTGCACGGTTAATCATGGCTTCTCTGATACCGACATAATAATTCATTGTAGTGTCAATGCTGGCATGGCCAGCCAGTCTTTGAACCTCGTGCGGCATCATGCCGTTTTCGAGCCACTCGGTAATACAAGTTGCCCTTAAATCATGGAAAGTTCCGTCCAATATGCCAGCCCTCTTACAGATCATCTGCCGGTAGTGCCGGGTTGTAAACGGTGGTTTATCTATTTTATGAATTTTTGATTTTTGAGAAAAAAACCAAAAGGCCGGGTGCTTATATCGAGAACCTATAAAAGGTGATCAGGTGATATATATATTTGGGATTTTTATGGATTTTGGACAATATAGGTCTTGATAATGTAGGCAAGGTAAATATCTGCAAAGAAATATACGACCAGCACGTTATGTTCATAGTTTATCCGTGTGCCAACGGTTCAGGACAGTAGTGATAGTTTATCTCAGTTAAAAACAGCCCGAAAATGACTGTTTGTTCGCAATATGATTAGAAGAAAACGCAAAATGGTGTTGTTGTTTTTCATTTCTTCAGTAAAATTATATATGGGACTTCTGAAGTTACACAGTTTATGCCAGTTGGGTTAGAAACGAATAGTCCCGATCCCGAATCCGTACTGGTAAATACCAGATAGAATATATTCACTGTGTTCGAGTAAAACATAACAAGGAGATATTATGAAGCGAAGAACCTTTTTGTTCAAAACCGCCTCAACCCTGGCTGCCTCGACCGTTTTTTCCAGGTTTGCAATTGGCAAATCGGGTGTGTCACCTAACAGTAAAGTAAATGTTGCTTTTATTGGGTCCGGGGGCTGGATCGCCAACCAACCCTATGAGCAAGGCTGCAAAGATGAAAATCTTGTGGCTTTTTGTGATGTGGACCGGAACCTCTGCGGAGAGAATATGAAAAACTGGCGTACGAATCAGCCTTTCTTTGATGACTACCGTGTAATGTTTGACAAGATGGGCAAGCAAATCGACGCTGTCGTTGTCTCGACCCCGGATCACACGCATTTTCCGGCTACTATGGCAGCAATGGAACGCGGAATTCATGTTTACACGCAAAAACCCCTGGCACATAATATCTGGCAGACACGCACTCTTGTAAAGGCCAAAAATCGCTACAAAGTTATAACCCAGATGGGCAATCAGGGTCATGCAGGCAAAGGGATCCGCAATTCTGTTGAAGCATACCGCGCCGGGATCATTGGCGAGGTCAGCGAGGTATACGCCCACAACGGCGGACCGGAGATGGGCGGAAGTCATTTTGCCAATCCAAAGAAAATACCCCCGCCGGAATCACCTGTTCCTAAAGGCCTCTCATGGGATCTATGGGTCGGACCTGCGAAAATGCGTCCGTTCTCCAATGATTACCACCCTCAAAAATGGCGGTCATTCTATGATTTTGGTTTGGGCATGCTGGGTGACTGGGGTTGCCATACTCTGGACACACCCGTTTGGGCTCTTGATCTGGATCCGCCCACTGTTGTCGAATGTCTGGAACGCAAAAAATCACTCAAGGGTGTCATCCCTGCCGGCAGCCGTATAAAATATCACTTCCCGGCTAAAGGTAAGCGTGGCCCGGTGACGCTCTATTGGTTCGACGGTCCCCAGGATTGGACCAAAATGGGACGTATCGATAAATTTGGAGCTGAAAATGCCACTCATTATGACAGGGCATGCTGGATGATAGGAACCAAGGGCATGATCGGTTGCGGTACGCATGCAGGAGAGTCGGTGGTTATTCCCACCCCGCTTCGCAAACAATACAAGGCCAACCCGCCCGCCCAGACGATCCCGCGTATTGAAGGCGGACCTTTCCGTGAGTGGCTGCGGGCCATCAAGGGAACTGGGCCGCAGCCAGGCTCTAATTTTAGTTACTCCGCTAAATTGACTGAGATCATTCTACTGGGAGTGTTGGCTCAGCGATTCAATACCCGCATTGAGTGGGATGCCAAAAACGCCCGAATTACCAACCACCCCGAGTTGAATGCTTTTGTCAAAGAGCCGGTGCGAAAAGGCTGGGAGTACGGCGAATCACTTTAGTACGGTTTAGAACAGAAACGTAAAATGTTAATGAAATCTCAATGCAGCATCGAAAGGACTGAATTATGTTTTGTGAAAAATCAAATGGGAAATGTCAGATGAAGCATCTAATATTGATTACTATTGCTTTATTCATTCTTGTTCCTTCATGTCTCGGTGAGGGTAAGGATGATGTTGCATCTAAAACTGAACCTGGAGTTGTCAAGGCGCATTCCCGTGGCCTGCATGGGTACATCGGCTATACTGCGGCGAGACCATCAGATCGATCAAACTACAGTGCCGGCATGGGTTTTTATTCGGCGGTATGGCCATTGATCGACAAACCGATTGCCAACTTCCAGATCGGCCTGGCCGCTGCCTGGGTTTCTCCGAACAATTCTGACAATAAAGATAAACCACTTGCCCCGGTTGGAACCCATGCTCGTGATCACTGGCCCGAGCGCGGCCCGACATGGGATTGGGTGTTTCAAACCCTTGAAGGTGGTCTGGGCTATTGGGCTCGCAATCGATTTCGATATGGCCCGCCAAAATTCAGCCTGAATGGCACCCCGCAATGTTACGACTACGAAATTGGCTCGCCGGGTTGGTCTTTTTTTTACAGCAGCGAGGCTTTGCCTGACAATCGTTTGGGAATTGCTCAATTGAGCAATCGCCTGCTCATTCCGCCGGATGCGCTGCCTTTCCAGGGCAATCCCAATGGTAAGTTCCTGGGATATACTTACATGGCTCTACCTTTTACAAAACCAACAACAGGAGACCCGCCCACCGGTGATCAGAGTTGGACCTGTTTTCTAAGTACTGCCAATTTCAAGGGGCCGATGGCTTATTATATTCCGGAAACCTGGAGCAAGATCGGCAAGCTGTTCAATTACCCGTTTATTTATGGGCGTGGACTTGATGCAAGACCCGGCGAAATGGGCGGCGGTGCCATGGAGATCAACACCGTGCCCTGCTTTGAGTCACAGGACGAAAAGGGCGTGACTTATTCAAAGATACCCCAGTTGCAATTCCCGGTCGACGATCAGGGCAGAACCTTGCTTGTCCAGGATGTGGTGTATTATTCCAAGGCCGCTCTTTATGACTCTTTCAAGGCGTGGCGAGACGGCGGTCCTGCTTGCTCGGGCCGGTTCGATGAAAAGGGTTCGTGGAAATCAAAACTAACGACAGATACCACTAGTTACGACCAGGCCGGTAAGAAAATAACCGGTGTCGAAAAAGTCTTCGATACCAAGGTCCACGACAAGAATGTTTGGGGATTGAAATGGTTCGATGGAACGACCGATAAATTTGGAAAGTTTCCTCAATATTTCAGACATGAAGAAGGACGTCTGGTGGCCATACCTGCATCGGAAGTGCCTGCCAAGACGAATCTCCTGAAAAAGGAGTTCAGGCTTGCAAAACCCGGTCAGCCTTTCACTTCTCCTGCCAAGGGCGCATGGACCAATCCCGGTTCCGCCGCAGGTCCGTTCAAAGTCAAGCTCACAGATGGCTCTTTAGTGACTTATTCCTGGTATCGTTTTGTTGATCAGCCATCCTTCCAGCAATATAACTTCAGCAAGGCCAAAAAAGATAAATTGCAGGCTTTCGTTGAAAAGATCCATGCCCAATGGCCTATTGACAGGGATTACATGGCTCCGCCGACAATGGGGGAACTGGTCACGCTTGACCCGGCCCTTCTGGTCACCCCGCCAAAGGGCATGGAAGTCGGATACGTACCGATCGTAACACGTCAGGAAGCCGCTAACAATTAATAAAGGAATAAATCATGCGTATTGAAACGTTAAAAAGAGGTGTATTCATTTGTCTGCTGACCTTTTTGGCTGCTGCAGGCCGCTCACAGACACAGGACACAAATCTCATAGCATACTGGAACTTTGACCGCCTGCAGGACAAGAAGGTGCTCGACTCTGTCAGCGGAAAACAGGATACTATCAGCGGTTACCATCGGCTGGTCCGTGGTGTTAAAGGTCAGGCGATTGTGATGGATGGGTATACCACATGCATCGCAAGGCCATCGAAACAGGCTCCGGAATTAGGGCAGGCTTTCACAATTGAAGCATGGGTTGCTTTAGGGGCCTATCCATGGAACTGGGCGCCGATTGCTGCGCAGGAAAATACTGTAAGTAAGAATTCGAATCTGGATAAGATCTGCTGGCCCGATGACATTTTGGCTAACTCACCCAAAGAAGGATTCTTTTTCGGGATCAGCCCGCAAGGTCATCTGGGTTTACACATCGGTACAGGCCAGTGGGAAATCTGCCGGTCAGAAAACAAAGTACCCCTGCGAAAATGGACGCACGTTGCAGCGACCTTTGACAAAATGGTCGGAGTCGTTCTTTATATCAACGGGAAAAAATCGGCCCAGATGAAGATTAAAGGTGGATTTAAATCTGCCGAAACCGAAGAGTTGAGAATTGGTATGCCGCGTCAAAAGATCGAAGCATCCAATCCTGTTAGGACATTTGCGACATTTCCCACTTGGTATTCGTTTGATGGTATCCTTGACGAACTCCGGATTTATAAAAAGACTCTTTCATCGAAAGTTATTGCGAAGAATTATGTTTCGTCCAAACCTTCCGCTGCTGCCGATCTTCCACCCAGAGTCATGCCATCAGGTCCGGCGGGCAAGGGGAAATTCGGTGCCTCGTATACGCATCTGAAGTATTATCCAGAGTGGGACGCTCAGTGGCGGTTATCATCAGATCCGGATATCGTAGTTCAATTCGATGATTCTCCCGTGCGCGTTGTGTTCTGGCGGGGAACGCGATATGGCCCTGCCTGGGTAATGGAAAATGGCATATGGATGGGCGATCAGAGTATTGAAAACTTTAATGACACGGATGGCTGTATCGAGCACATGCTTGATCCTCGCTGCCGTTTTTCTCATGTGAGGATTATTGAAAATACCCCCGCACGTGTGGTTGTTCATTGGCGTTACTGTCCCATTTCAGCCAATGGCAATCATTCCCGGGTTAATCCCATATCAGGCTGGGAAGACTGGGTCGATGAGTATTATACCTTCTATCCCGACCAGGTTGGTCTTAGGAAAGTGGTGTTCCATTCCGACGGCGAGCCCTCATTGCATCCTGATTCAATTATTCCATTCTGTCAGCCCGGCCAAAGACCCGAGGATGTAATTGAACTGGACGCAATGACACTGGCAAATCTTAATGGAAAGCAGCATACATATTCATGGGCCGAAAAATCACCGAAGATTCGAACTGCCGGACGCTGGGAGCGAGGTTCTTATATTCACTTTGGTGAGGGTTTGGGTGAAATACCAAACATCATAATGATAAATCTGAAGTCAAAATACAAGCCGTTTCAGATTTTCGAAATGGATTGTAATTTCACTGTCTATGCTCATGAACATCGTAAAGATGTTTCAAATTTCCCATGGTGGAACCATTGGCCAGCCGCGATGATACCTTCTGACGGACGCTACTGCCAGGCTGCCGACCGTCCGTCGCACTTCTGTCTGGCCTGGGCTCAACCGATACCGCATAAAGGCCAAAACAATACTTACTGGTGGACCTGGATGTATGGAGCTACACAGGATAAAATCGGTTCCTTAACATCATTGGCACGGTCATGGAGCAGACCGCCAAAGCTGGTTATCCAGTCAGGTGCTTCAGATAGCCAATTTGATTCGACGCAGCGATGTTATGTGATTTCCAGTTCAAATAAACAGGAAATAGAGAAACTCAAATTCAGCTTGCAGGCTAATTCTGATAGCCCTGTGGTTAACCCGGCCTTTGTCATCAAGAACTGGGGAGACCATAATGTCCGATTAAAAGTCAACGGAAAAAAGATTCCCCAGGGCAAAGCCTTTCGTATTGGTCATATCCGAAGGATTAATCAATATGATCTCGTAGTATGGCTCGAACTGGAATCAAATACTATAATTGAAATTTCAATGGAGCATTATAAATGATGAACACCCCGAGGTAGTAAAAACACTCATGAAGCTGGCCCGGAAAGCCAGGGGTGATATTGGTGATTACAAACTGCAGGGTTCAGGTTGCAGGGCCAGCGGTTGGGTGGACAAATCAGTCCTCCTGAAACTGATTGATACTGGCGACGATAAATAGGTTTCAGGTTTTTGGGACGGCAAAACGCCTCGAAAAACCATAATTAGTTAATACCAACTTGCAAAATACACCTTTAAAGGTAATTTTGATGGTATTATAAGTATCGAAAGGACTTAATTATGTACCTTGGGCATAAATTTTGTAAACGCTTAAATGGGAAATTTCAGTATAGATGTCTGCTCATTTCTTGTTTTTTTGTCAGCAGTATCATACCGGCCCCAATGACCATCGCCTCTGTCAATCCTCAGAAAGAGGTGATGACGCAGGATGGATTCATGAATCCTCCCCTGTATGCCCGGCCGGGGGCTTTTTGGCCTTGGCTAAATGGGAGTGTCAGCCGGGAGCGGATCAGCTATGAGTTGGAGGAGATGAAAGCCAAGGGTATGAGTGGGGCTGATATTTGGGACGTTCGCGCGCATGCCGATCCGGATAAAATGATTCCGGCGGGACCGGCGTTTTTGGAAGCCGAATCCCTGGAAGCAATTGGCCACGCCGTTAAGGAAGCGGGTCGTCTGGGACTTCGGCTGGGGATGCTCAACTCCAGCGGTTGGAACGCTGGAGGGACCTGGACCACGCCGGATATCTCGGGGATGGGCATGTTTTATTCACAGGTTTCCGTCGAAGGACCGAGCCGGTTTGCCCAGGTTTTGCCTTTTCTTGAAATTCCGAAAAACATCCCGAAAGACAAAAACGGCAAACCGGTATTTTATAAAGAAATATCCGTCCTGGCTGTGCCGCAAAATGACAATAAGCAAATTGATTCCATCTCGGATGTGCACGTTCTAAGTGAACATTTGGATACAAAGGGAAAGCTCGCCTGGGATGTTCCCGCGGGGAAATGGACGATTATTCGTTTGGTGATGAGCAATACGGGATACCTGAACCGCCGACACACCTATGAAGAACTCGAAGTCAAGTAATAAAACACCTTTTCCACAAAATATTTACTTTGAGGCATCCCACCTTACAATATCAAATTCGACCTCAAAAAGTATTTATGCCAAACAACAATCTCACTGGTTCTGTAACCGCATTGTTTTAGATTTTATTTGATATGGTCTTCATAAGGGTGGCAAAATGTCTGCGTTTTCGACAATTTCTTGACACCAAAATGTCACCACTGGTCTTCTCAGTGGTCATAAAGAACCATTTTATCCGAGATGAGTTGTCGAATCAAGATATTTACAGATTCTGCTCAGGGCAGCAGGCCGCAAGCAGTGATTGACTGCTATGGCTTGGCATATTTGTAGCTCACTTCGGGTGTAACCGCGTCAGTATGCCCATCGACAAATGCCGCATAAATGTTGCCTATCTTCATGTCTTTGATCTCATCCCAGGTTTTCCCAATGGTGTTCTCTACATTCGGTGAGTTATGAAAGTAGCCGAAACTGTCTGTATATGGTGGGGGTTCGTCAAGCGGAGGAAGTGCGTTGTAGCCGATACCGAAAAAAACGCACAGAGCGTTGTCGTTAAGTACATACCCATTCAATCCGGGTGTTATCCACATACTCTCTTCGGCAAAGAAAAATGTATTTGTTGGACGCTCAACCTTGGTTCTTTTTTCAGCATACCCCGGTCCCAGAAACATATTCATGCTGTAACTGTATTGCGGGTTGATTGGAATAGCGGAAGTATGACCGGGATGGTTTTGGCCGTAATCTATGCCTATTTTTTTGAATATTGGACAAAGGTGAATGCCCTGAGTCTCAAGATAGGGCCACATCGGGCCGGCAAGATCAGGTCTGTTGTCGAGAAAGTTCGCCTCATCATGCCATTGGCACGAGCCGGAAGGCCAGTTGATAAAAAGACTGTTCCATGAGCTGGGATATGTGTCGTCGTTCTCATTGAGATACAGTTCCCCAGCAAGACCGTACTGACGCAGGTTAGTTTGGCACAATATGTTCTGGACCTGTTTTTTTGCCAGGTTAAGTGATGGAATGATTATTGACAGGAGTATTGCGATAATCGCGATCACAACCAAAAGCTTAATCAGTGTAAATGCTTTGGTTCTAATTTTCCTGCCTGACATTATGCGATCCTTTCCGTCTTTTCATGCTTGACCGGCTTTCCAAAAAAAACAGAATTCAGTCCTTTCGATATCCACAAGCCCCATACTATCAAAACTCTGTCCTTTTGTCATGATTTCTCTTGTCGGCATTAGAAATAACCAGTGTCATATATTCCCAACCATCCGCTTCCCGGTCCGTTCCATTCTTCAACTCCCCGATCGCTCATTACAGGCAGATTATTCTGGGAGTCGATGCCTCTCCAAATGACATGGCCGTCGCCGAACAACTGGCTTCTTCCCGTCGCGGCCGGATTCGGTGAATATGCGGTCTGGCTGGGATTTCGGAAAGAAGCTTCATTCCAGGACCAGCCGTCTTTTCCGTGGTTGTACCGGTAGGCGCCGTCACTTGTGTCCAGGTTCAGAATCTCAGCCATCAGAAGCTGCCGTGAATTGAGGCTTTTTCCCACGAGGTAGCTTTTTGCATTAGGGCTGCACTGTGCCGGGTCAAGCAAATCGGCACCGGCAAAATAACTATAGGCGAATTCCACGAAGTTGTGAAAAGGCCAGTTAATGTTCTTTACCCAGTCCTGCATGAACTCACCGCTGCAATTGACACACGTGATCATATCCGTGGCCTCGCCGTCGGTAAGATAAGAGGAGCTAAATGCCTCGATATAAGGATTAATACCCTCGATGTTCCACATTGTCCTGCCGTCACCGTCCAGTGTGGGCTGGTCCATGATGTAATGAGGATACGGCCCGTCGCCCCAGTATTTCACCATAGACATCATCTTTTCGTTGTCGGCGTTGTACATCTGCACCGCGATGCCCCATTGCCTAAGTCGGTTACGGCACTTTATTCGCACAGTCGCCTCTTTAACCTGCCTGAGTGATGGAACGATTATTGACAGGAGTAGTGCGATAATCGCGATCACAACCAAAAGTTCAATAAGAGTAAACGCCTTGCTTCTAATTTTCCTGCCTGGCATTGTGCGCTCTTTCTGTTTTTTCATGCTCGACCGGTTTTCCAAAAAAAAACATAATTCGGTCCTTTCGATATCCACAAGCCCCATA
>SDBT01007970.1_pt1 | contig 17375 bp, 22 predicted proteins | sample 2277101 | NCBI WGS metagenome assembly SDBT01 (sample SAMN10404973, study PRJNA504765) | marine sediment metagenome | isolation source: marine sediment core GS10_PC15, 103 cmbsf | place: Arctic Ocean: Southern Knipovich Ridge | collected 2010
AGCTCGTCGGTGTCGGGGAAGGGCTGCAGAACAAAGTCGACGCACACGACAGCGGTGATCGTCTTGCCTTCGGTGGAGGCTTGAACCTCCCAGTGCGCGCCGTGGCCCGACCCTAGCCCCCCGGGCGGAGGGTCGCGGGGCAGGACCTTGCCGCAAAACGTAACGTTGCCCTCGGTCCCCGGGCCGAGGATGTCAACCGACAACGCTCGGCCGAGCAAGATCCGCTCAAACGGAGTGCCCGGCCGAACCGCGAAAAATGTAACGTCGCCCGGCACTCCCCCGGGCTCGGTGTGATACGACAGCGACGTGAGCACGACCCGGGTCGTCCTCGGGATGCCGTCAAACGACGAGAACGAAAACAGACCAGCGTTGGCGGTTCCGTCGAACTGGTCTGCGTCGGCTCGTTGTTGGCACGACGCCGGCACTTAGCCCGGGCCGCCGCTCTGGGTTATACGGGTTCCCACGAGCGGCAAGCAGCGCGCGTACTCGAGGAACCGAAGGCGCGAGGTGATGACCTGCGTCGGAATCGGGAAAACGGCGCCTCCAGACTGCACGACCTGGCCGAGCTCGATTGCGGTCGCCACAGCTTGCGACCCGCCAAGCAGGGGCACCCAAACCTCGTTCCATATGTCCCGCGGACGTCGGAGGTCCGACCCGGCCGGGTGGTTCACTTGCACAAGCTGCGGCGCGCCGTCAATAACGAGGAGCCAATTACTTACGAACGGGTTCTCGTCGATTCGAATGATATCGAACGGTTGGGTGACACCCGTAGCGTTGAAAGCAAACACATCGTTGTACGGCGAGGAGATGCCTCGATAGTAGGCGGTTCGGCGTAGGAACACAGAGGGGTGAAACCGATAATTTGACGGTGTGTTCTGACCCTGGTTCCCCGGGATGCCGTCGGCGGTACCGCTCTCGAAGTCCTCGGGACGGATGTACACCGCGCCCTCGGGAGCCACGGCAGCGAAACCACAATCGTTGACCACGATGTCTTGACCGTTGACCTGGCCGAGCGAGAAGCTGCCTCCACCGTCCGCGATGGTATTGAGAAGCTGGTGCAACCGCTGTGGGTTGCCGACCCCGCCGTTGCCAGCGTCTGGGGGTTCTTCGTGCCACTCAACGAAGTGCGAATAGTTCGTGTAGGGGTTTTTTTCCGGGTAGCTCCAGATGGCGTGGCCGCTGACCGATGTCGGTTGGTTGACCGCCGCAGCGAGAGCACCTGCAGAGGCGCCCGACCAAAAGAGCTCGGGGAGTGGGGCGGTCCTACCCATCCCGCCGGTAAATGCTCTTTGAAATGCGCTCGTTCCAGGGTTCTGGGTTGGTACCGCGGCACCCTCGACCGCCCAGAAGTTTGAGTCGGCCGCTTCGACTGCAGCGAAGCCATTTGTGCCGGTGACGACGCCGAAAAAGTGGCTGATGATGTTGTGTCTCTGGCTAGCGTTAACCACCGGCAGCTCGGCGGGCCCATAGGCGCTCGGCCGGATGATCGGATGCGGCAACGGGTCGGTGACATCGTTGCCGCCTACCGGCAGGTCATTGACAAGCGTCTTCACGACGCGGTTCGGATCGAGGCCAAGCGTCGCGTTGCTTTGGTTTGAGTAGACCTCGAAACAAGAAATGAACTGGGCCATGTGGGTGAACCTCTCCCGGGGCTTATCCCGGCGCTTTTGGTGAAACCGTAGCGTGCCACGGTCGAGCTCGAGCTGTACCCGCGGATCGCAAGGGCCCGGAACTACTGGCGTTTCCCTTGGCACTGCTCGCTATCGCCCTACGCAAACGCCATCGTTTGGCGCCGGGCCAGGGGATCCGGTACCGTCACAGTCGGTGGCACGACCCAAAAACGCGACCCGCTCACGAGAAATTCACGAGAATTCGACGAGTACCGATCGAACGGAGGACGAGGTCGCTCCGGCCGAAATCGATCCTTGGGCCGCTTTGCGTGGGATTACAGCCGGCGATGTGCTGATGGTTACCCGGCAGACCCCCACGAAACAGGCGGGTTGGGTCGGCGACCTCGAGGTAACGGACGAGCAAGTCGAAGGCGTGCCGCGCATGCTCAAAGATGAATTCGGGGGCGGCCGCTACCATTTGCAGTGGAAACGCCGCGGCCCCGACAGCGCCGGCCTACGCTTCGCCGAGGGCACGGCGATCGTCACGATATCGGGCCGTCCCAAGCTCGACGACGAGCCCGTCGAGGCCACGGTGGTGCCCACGATGCCCGCGGCTCCGCCCGGCGTCCAATACATTCAAGTCCCCGTCGGCGGACCCCCTGCCTCCCCATTTTTGCAACAAAACCGCCAGCTCCTCGACTTGCTCGGCGGCGTGATCGAGCGCGCGGGTGGGAACCCCCAAAACATGGATATTGTCGGGCTCGTGACTGCGCTCCAGGGGGCGGTCCAACCAATCCCGCCTCCGCAGACCGACGGTTTCGGGATGATGGAACGGGCGTTGACCGCCCTGGGAAAACTGCAGCGTTTTCAGGGACAACAACAACCCGCAGCCCAGAACGACGACGAGTCCGGCAGTATGACCGGCGTGCCGCGACATATCGAAGAAGCGCTCGTGAAAAAGTTCCTCGGCGACCAGATGGGCGGCCTGGGTGGAACGGGCGGAGCCCCACAGGGTCCGGGCACTCCCCCCAGCCCCCAGCACGTTTGGCACCCGCAACATGGGTGGTTCGTGCCAGCGCAGACGCAAGCGCAGCCGCAGCCGGCAGCGCAGCCGGCAGCGCAGCCGGCAGCGCAGCCGGCAGCGCAGCCGCAGCCGGCAGCGCAGCCTCAGCCGCAGCCTCAGCCGCAGCCTCAGCCGCAGCCGCAGCCGGAACCCCAACCCCAGCCCGCCGCTGCCAACCCGCCGCTCACGCCCGAGGAGGTCGTCGAGGAGGTCCTGAACATGGACACCGGGGAGCAACGAACGTTCATGGCCAAAATCATGCAACGCATCGATGCGGACCCGGCCATGGTCGCTACGATGTTAAAAGGACCACAAGCGGTCGTCGATCTTCCCAAGCCCGAGACGTCGAGCGACGAGGCCGTGCCCCTCGACGCGACCTATCCGGTCTCTTCGTCGACATAGGGAACCAGTGTGCAGCCGCAGCATGTTGTCATTGAGACCGAGGCACCCGCCGCGGTCACGTTGGCCACGATGGCACGAACAGCGCGGCAAGCCGCGCAAGTCTGGACATTTCGAGAGTGGGCAGCTCGATTGGCAACCGAGGCCGAGGTACCGCGAGACTACGTCGGTCAGTTGCGCCAACTCTATAACGAGATCCTGCAGCGTTGGCGATACGTCCGCGAACCCGAGGAGTGGATCCACGGAACGCCCAAGTCACTCATCGCTCACGTCCTCGGTACCAAGTACAACGCCCCCGAAGGCCACGACCCCACACAGATTGACCTCGCCCAAGTCCCCACCACACACAAGGGGTGGGGCGATTGCGATGACGTCGCCACAGTGGTCGCCGCTGCCGTGCTCGCTATCGGCCTCACGCCGCTGTGGCGTATTGCCAAAGGTCCGGGGGGCGCTCACGTCTCGGTCCTCGCGCGTCTTCCCAACGGTGAGCTGGTTTCGATTGACCCCGTCGGACATCCCGAAAACCCGTTCGGTTGGGCCGTCGAGGCCGACGAGATCCTGGTGCTCGACCTCGACGGCAACGTTGCAACCCAAACCGCGCTCGGAGGCGTCGACGCGATGACCTACCCCACCGTGTATTCCAACTTTTCCGGTGAACCAATGTTCGGGGCTCGGAATGGCCATTGGGCGGCGACGCACCCGAGCGACGCTCGAGGACCTCGGGCGCTTGCGATGCCGGCTCGGATGGCGCGCATGTTTCGAAGCGGCGTCGTCGTCGACGGCTGCCCCGCGTTCGACGAAAACGGCAAGAGCTACACGTATTGCGCGAACCGTGATCTGTGGCTCGACGACCGATTAGAACAGACGCGACTCGGCGACATTGATGATGCTTTTGGCGGCGTTGGTCGTCGAAAGCGACGAAGGGGGCGACGAGGTGGCGGGCGAAGTGGTGGACGAGCCGGGCGACGAGCTCGACGCAAGCGGCGTCGCGCCACGATACGCCGCGTCGTAAAGCGCGTGGCGACTCCGCTTCGCAAGGTGCAGGCTCGGATCTCGAAGAGCAAAATTGTGCAGGCCGGGGCATCGGCCGCGCTCGGCGTTTTCGGCATTCCTCCCGCACTGACCCGTGGTGTCCTCGAGGCCTCGGGAGAGCTCTTCGAGCGCGGAGGCCTGCCCGCTGTCATTCGGCTTCTACGAAAAGATCCGAGGGCTGCCGCACGGCTCGTGGCTCAAGCGGCCAAGGCTGGAGTCAAGCGAGCTGGTGGCGGCGCACTTTCACGATTCGCCGGCGACATCGACCAGCCGCGACAGTACCAAATGCAGCAAGGGGGGGCCACGTTCTACGCTCAACCCATTGTCGCCCTCGCCGGTGTGCCGGGGCTTTTGGAATTCGGTGCCCTCGACGTCACGTCTAGTCCGCTGCCTGGCGCGTGGTACCGCATACAACGCGGAACCAATCTCCTGAAAGTTGCCGAACAAGCGTGGGGCCAACGGAAGGGTAGGCTAACAAAAAGCAAGTGGATCAACCGCGTCAACGCAAACCGGGTCTACCTGCGGCCAACTGACGCCGGTTTCGAAAAGAACGCGTATGGCGACGGCATCATTTCGTTCAGCCCGAAATTTGCAAAAGACCCGGCCGCGGCTATCCGTGGCGAGGGCGGCAATTCCTACGCTGTAATTTTCATCCCGGAAGCGCCGGGCGACGAGCCCCCTGAGGTCGTGCCCGATGTCGTCGTGCCCGACGTTCCCGACGTTGTGATACCCCCCGTCGAGCCCGACGTCGTCGAGCCCGACGTCGTCGTGCCTGATATACCCCCTATTGATGAAATTCCCCCCGTCGAGCCCGATGTCGTCATCGTGCCGGATGTGGACGTCGACGACCTCCCCAAGCAGCGAGAAAAATGCGAGGCCGGGGGCGGATGGTTCGTACCAACCGAGGGCGGTCACGCGTGCGTTATGTGCCCGGCCGGCGAGCGCTGGGATTATTTTCAGCGGATGTGCGTCCCAATTGCGCCACCCGTCGAGCCCGACATCCCGCCCGAGCTCCCCGACATCCCCGACGTGGTCCCTTGTGGCTGCCCCCCGGGAACTTTCAACGCCAAGGAATCCGAGGGGGGTTGCGATTGCGTGCCCGTCGACGTCCCCGATGACGTTGACCCCGGCGGGGACCCGTGCCCCCCTTTCCATTACTTGGATTGCCCCGGCGGAGGCCAGCCCTGTCAGTGCGTGCCACACGTAGTCGATCCCGATGTCGAGGACGACGAGGTGGAGCCCGACGTGTCGGGGAAGACCCCGTGGGGAGTGCTCGGAGTGCTTTACTTCCTATTCGGAGGAGGCATCTAGCCGGTGCCCCAGGGCGTCGCAATGGCCGAGGGGCACAACACCCCACTGTGGCCGCTGCCCAACCTGGGCAAGCGTGTGGCCTCCTACGGCGGCCGAGCGTTCGGAGCTCGACGGGCCGACGGCGAGCGTCACCATGCTGGCATCGATCTGTTCGCGCCGGAGGGCGCGACGGTCGTGGCTCCGGAGTCGGGCCAGATCATAACCAGCCAGCGTTTCAATGGTCCTCGCGCCCACGCGTTGCTTTTGCAGACCGATACGGGGCCCGTGATTCTCCTGGGCGAGGTTTTCCCCGGGTCCTGGCGAGAATTTAGCGTCGAGGTCGGCGACCGCGTCGAACAGGGGCAGCCGATAGCTCGAGTCGGCGTCAACCCTCGCGGCTCGACGATGCTGCATTTTGAGACGTACCGGACCGGGACACGAACCAACAAACGGTGGTACGCCGACCGCTCCCCGCCAAAGGCATTGTTGGATCCCACGGACTACCTAGTGCGAGGAGCGGGGGGGTCCGTCGAGGTCGTCCCTGCGGACGAACATGATCACGAGGAGGACGAGCCCGACGTCGAGCGCGATCCCGACTGTGGGCCGGGTATGAAGTGGATGTCGCGCCTCAACGCGTGTGTGCCAGATGTTGGGGTCGTGGTTCCCTCGGGCACGTGTCCACCCGGCAAGCTATGGGATGCCGCTATCCAGGGGTGCCGCGACCCGTTCCCAGGTGAGGACTGGGTCGACCCGACTCCTATCGGGCCGATTTTGCCCAACGGTGACGTCATTGTCCCCGAGGTGGTCGAGCCCGACGTGGTCGACCCGCCGTTCGTGCCGGGCGGCTGGGAACTCGACCGCGAGGGCGGCCACGTGTGGAACTGGGCCGCAAAAAAACGGGGTTGGACGGATGCCCAGCTGCGCAAGTATTGGGGCAACGACCCCGCGTTTGATGCCCCCTATTCGGTTGAGCGCGCCGACGAAACGATCCCGGCGTGTCGTACCGCCGGCGGCACGTTCGTCGAGCCGAACTTGTGCCGGTTCCCAGACGGCAGCGAATGCAGGGCCTTCGATGTCTGGGATCGCTCTTGTAAGCAAGGCGACGTCGTGCCGGTCGAGCCTGTCGAGCCCGTCGAGCCCGTCGAGCCCGTCGAGCCCGTCGTGCCTGTCGTGCCCGTGATTCCACCTATGATCGAACCGGACCTAACTGCCGAGCGCAACCTGGGCGGCCCGCTCCTCCTCCTCCTACTTGCTTCTGAGTTGACCTGATGGCCGAGCTCAACCCAGCACCCGGGAACCTCCCCGCCAAGCCTCGGGCGATGCTCGAGGACGTGTATACGGATCGGCGCAAGAATGGGTTGTCGCAGGCCCGGGCGTCGGAGATCGCGTGGGGCGTCGTCAAAAAGTCCTATCGCAAAAAGGCAGACCAGTGGCTGCGACGCAAGACGAACCCGGGTTGGCGACGTGACAGCGAGCGACTCTATACGCTTCTCGAGGGGAAGTGGCTCGCTTGGGTCGAGAAGCGCGGCACTGGTTGGGCGACGTGGGCATTTCGAGAGGGCCACAAAAAGATCTACGGTGTTGGGACTTGGCCCAAACTCACGACGGCGAAAAAAGCCGGCGAGCGGTTTCTTGTAGAAGCCAAGCGGACCAAACGAGCGCCCTCGAAAGCGTGGGGACGTGCCCTCGCCGACGAGCTCAAACCCGGGGGCAAGCCGCGTGAGAATCCAACAACCGAGCTTCCCTCGAGGACGCTCAAGCGCTCACCGATAGGCCAGTGGGACGGGATCGACACCGCCGAGCTCGGCTCGATCCTCGAGCTCGAGGTCGACGGTTATCGGTTGGAATGGCGTCGAGGTGAGGGCGTGCTCGTGTGGGCGCCCGATAAAAAAGCGCTTCTCATCCTCGAGGGCGGTCGACGAGGTCGGCCGACCCAACTCGAGGACGGCAGCAAAGCTCGTCGGGTGTTCGAGCGCTGGGCCGGTCGAGACGCCAAACGTGAGGCGGACATCGACATCGACCCGCGCGGGTCCTGGCGGTCGTTCGGGACGGTCCGACGCATCGACTATCACTCCGACAAATACGGACGCCGCCGCGAGTACACGCACCGCACCGGACGCGGCGTGCGGTTGTATCGGTTGGGCGCGGCCGGGAAGCCACCGTGGTTGTGGGCCATAAAAGGTGGCCGGCTCAACGTCACCGCGAGAGGCATCATCGGATGAGTAAAGTTCATGTCATGAACCCCAAGCACCGCAAGCGAACCGGGCGGAGCGCACCCAAAAGGAAGAAGAAGACAGTGGCAAAAAAGCGCGCACCAAAAAAAAGAGCACCCGCCCGCCGGGCGCCGGCCCGTCGGGCCGCTCCCCGTCGTCGTCGCCGAAATCCCGGTAACCTCCCCGCTCGTCGCACCGCGGCGGCGCCGAGAAGGCCGCGACGCGGTGCCCGTAGAAGTAACCCGGGTATCTTGGGCGACGTGAGCTCAGAGTTCCGTAGGTTCATTCCAAGGCTGGCCGGAAAGTTGTGGGTGGCTTGGGTCGTGCAACGTTGGGGGTCGTTTGGAGGCGCCACTGGTTCGCTCATGGGGGGACCCAAAACCAGCGTCACCGCGGGCGGTTCGTGGACGCTCGGCCAATACATCCTCGCCGCCGTCGCCCTCAACATCGGGGCCAAAGCATTCGGCCGCATGTGGTCGGAGGCCGAGTTCAAACAGGGCGGCTGGGATCTGATCTTCTTTAAGCTGGTTTGGACCGAAGGCATTGCTCGCTCGCCGTGGGCCAAGACACAATTCGGAGCTCACATCAACTACGACCCCACGAGCGGAACCACGTGGCTCACACAAGGTGGCCAGCAGGTTTCGATGCAAGGAAACGAGCGACTCGTCACCGCGTCAGCGATGGACGGTTCCGAACGACTCGTCACCGCCTCGCCGATGGATGGCATGGGCCACCTACTCCCGCCGAACACGGACGCCGCAACCGCAAAGCTCGGCCGCAACGCGGGCAGCGGCTACGTCTCAAACTACCAAGCAGCCTACGTCTAGGACCCTCCACCGGAAAAGGAACAACGACCATGAACATGCGTGTTCGACTAGGACAGACAGAAGTAAACGCCAACGACCTCGCCGACTCGCGGGGCATCATCCCGGCCGACGTCGCCGAGATGATCAGACGTACCCGTGCGGAGGAGCAGTGGGAACGCGTCGATTCCACCGTCACGGGAATTGGGGCGGAGCGTTTATCCCGGGGGTGGTTCGAGACTTGGGAAGATATGGCAAACGCCGACGAGCTGCAGTGGTTCTCGGGACGTGACACAAGCGTCGGGCCCAGCTACACGAACCAGAAAACCGAGAGAACGGATTGGGCTCAAGATATCCACCACGTGGGCATCGAGTTCAAAGCACCGCCGGGTATTTCCGACATCGAAAACGAGCCCCTCGACGCACAGATCACGCCGCTTTTGTTCACGCAAGAGCTCCCGGGCAAGATGCGGTTTCGCGTCATCCTGGCCGAGTCCGACGAGGTCGCCAACGCTCCCGGCGACCACTTCCCAGCAGGTTACGGCGTGAGCTACCCGCTCGTTTCCGCCGCGGCAGCGCCGACCGTGTTTGCTGGCAACAACGGTGAACCGATTGTAAGTAACACCTGGAAATTCCCGTTACCATTGATGCTCGCGGCCAAAGCTAAGATAACTGTCGCGGCTCAAATCGATCAACCGCTGCGCGCTGCGTTGGCTCGCATACCGGGCCCCGGCAGCAAGATTCTGCCCGACAAAAACGGTGGCTTTTTCAACCTGGCCAACTGGTACGTAATCAAGGTCACTTTGCGCGGACCTCGATACCTCCAGCTTCGTGGTGCGAGGAGTGCCGCCTAGCGATGCCCGACGTGAGCGAATTCCCCTCGGAGGTGGAAAAGATCTGGGCCACGTTCGGGCTCAGCCCTCAAACGTTTCCGATTTATTATCCCCTCGGGCCAAAACCATTTTTGGATGGCGAGGGGCTCCAGTCGGGAGCTCGAGGCGCGACGTCGCGGCTCGAGAAGGACCTTTCCAACTTCCCGCACATGTTTATCGGGATACGGATCAACAACGTCTATCAGCTGCCCGAGGAGCCGAGCGCCAACGACGTCCAGCTATACCGCGCGCTCAAAGAGTGGGTCGATGGCGAGCAAACCGTCACGATCAACTTGAGCCAGCAAAACATCACGGCCGACAAGCTGTTTCAGGTACAGCTCACCGGCCGCGAGGGTGAGAACTGGCACCCGTTTCCGGCCCCCTACCCAATGGCCGGGGGCAACAACATCACGATCGACATCGAACGTGTGACAGCGTATCCGCAGCTCGGCGGAGAGCCTATTCTCCCCGTCGTGCGTGCGTCGTTGCTCGCCGCTGTCTTCCGTGGCCCGCTGCGAACCCAAGCGCCGCATCGCGCCCTGGCGCCCTAACTTATGTACACACCCGGCCCGATCGCTGACTTTAATCGCTTTCCGGCGATCTGGGGCTGGGGGGCTGCCACGGGCCCGCTTCTTTTCAACCCGGCCGCGCTCACCCAAACGCCCGAGATCTATCGCGTTGGCGTGGGCCGGCTCGTCACGTTTCGACAATGGGGACACCGCGCCGGCGTCCTCGCTCCCGGGGTCGCCAACCTGCCCGCCCGCGACTGGGCCAAGGGGCCCGACCAGCCCTGGGGCATGGGCCGCGAGACCGCGCTCCTCGACGACTACGACAAATTTCAAGCGCCGGCAGCTGCAGCCGAGAAGCTGCAGATGTTCGACCGGCAGCGGTGCCAGACGTTCAGCGCTGCCGTGACGCCCGAGGGCGCGGCCTTCGAGCTCATACGGTTCGACATCCCGGCGCAAACCGTCGGCGTTGTCGAGCGGATCCCGACCACGTTGCAAGTCGAGGCCCTCGACGCCGGAGGGCTGCCCGTGTTCGCTTACAGCAACACAAACGGCGAGCTCCCGTGTCTCGAGCGGCTAGACCATCCCGATCCCGCCGTCGTGTTGCCCCTGCAATGGCAGTGGCGCGTCACAACCACGGACAACGGGCCCCCCTCGCCCTACATCGGGCCGATCAACCCGGCGAGCATCATCGGAGACGACCTCGTCGAGCCATGGTCGGACATGCGAAACGGCCACGCCGAGCGTTGGCCCGACGAACTGCAGTACGTCTTACATCCTCGCAAGACCGTCCGGTTTTGGATCACCGTGTTCGGTCCCCCCGGCCGTTTTCGTGTCACCGCGGGCGCTCGCATTGGCGGATTTTGGCAAACAGCGGGCCGCTATGGTGCGGCCCTCAAAGCCGCGATCGTCCGTTTCTAAAGGAACTCCAACCCAACCCCTCGAACCAAAAAGAAAGGCCGACGTCTGTCAACGCCGGCCCTCTCGCCTCCCGAAAAAGGGGCGATTGGTCACAGTGCGAGTGTGAATATGAACTTTACCCCTACCCCTTCCCAGGGTCCACAAAAACCGCTTACGCCCGGCCAGATGCTCATGCTGGCCCGAAAAAACCGGCACGTCCCGGTGTGCCCCACGCGGCGCGTACCACCGCGCCGAGATCTCCGCTACCGGCGCAAGAACGTCGCGGGCGGACGGCCGTGCTGGTCGGGCGACCGTCTAGTGCACGCGGCCCAGTTTCATCACATCCGTCGCGGTGGAGACTATGACGAGAAGGCCGAGACGCTGCGCACCGAGCTCGTCGCGCGGTCGTTCGGTTTTGCCGAGCTGCAGAACCTCACGACCGAAACGACGCCGACGTGGTTGCGGCTCGCGTTGCCCGGCGGAGGCAAGGCGGGCAAACGTGGGTTCCTCACGCTGCTAATCGCTGCGCACCGACAAGGCGCGCTCGGGATCGTCGCGTCGCAGCCCGAGCTCGCCACGCTCCTCGAGGTTCACAAGAAAACAATTCAGCGGTGGACCGAGGACCTCGAGGAGGAGGGTCTCGTCGAGGTCGTGCAAACCTGGCAAGCGGCACCCGCAAAAAGTGGGCGCCGTCAAGGTTTTTGGAAGCTTTTTTACAGGCCCGGGCCCGCCCTGGCCGAGCTCGGCGGCCTGGCGATCCTCGAGGGTGCCCGCGAGCTCCCCAAGCGTGTGGCCGAGCTCGCCAAGTTCCACGCCCGTCGAGCTCGACGACGACTCCGCGTCGAGCGAGCCGAAGGGCGCGACCGGTCGTGGCGAGCTCGGGAGGCCGAGCGGGTGGAGGCCGAGGCCAAGATCGTGAAGAACGCCCAGGCGAAGGCCCACCGGGAGGCCGAGGCGCGTCGCAAGGCGGTCGAGCACGGCGACCAGCTCGAGCTCGGGCAACCCTCACAGCGCCAGCTCGAGTTCTCTAAGGAGAATGTCGAGGCGGGAAAGGAGCTCGTCCGCCGGCTCAGCAAGCCCCCCCCTACTTTAAGCGTAGACAATTTGTCACCCCCTCCCCCTGTTCGCAGGGGCCGGGTAATTAGCCAGCCGGTTCCCGTCATGGGGAGGCCTTCGGCCTCGAGGAAAGATCGACCGCCGCCGGCGGCCGTGGCCCCTGTAGCCTTCGGTGACGCTCCGCCCGTCGAGCCTGCCCCCAACCCTCCCGCCGCAACCACGGACGACCTCGAGGCCACTAGGAGTTGCAAGTCGAGCGCCAGCGTCGAGCCCGTCGAACGCGTCGAGCCTCCCGAGCGATTCTCTCGAAAACGCTCGGCGCCGGTGCACAAGGGCGTCCGGTGTCCGGGGTACCCGGCGCCGTGCGACTGCGTTCCGTGCTCGTCGTGCGGGGGGGGGGGGCTAACGCCGGGGTGGGACTGTTGTGCCACCTGCGGAGGCGGCGGTTATGTGCCCGATGGTAGGCTGTGATCCATGGGACGTAAAAAAATACCCCACGGAACCGGCCCCCAAAAGCCTCAACTTCAGCCCGGCATGACTGTCGAAGGGGAAGAGCTCGACGAGGTCGTCGACGAGGTCGTCGACGACGACCAGGTGCTCGAGCAACGACCGCTCGCAGAACGAAACGAATTCATTGAGCGGCTCAACGCCAAGGAGGAGGCCCGCAACGAGCCCGACGACGGGGAGTTCGAGAACCTAGCCGCTCTCGTCATGGAACTCACCCGGCGCGTGGACCACCTCGAGAGCATTGTTGCTGAGGAGCTCCTGCGTGAGAACGTGTCGATCGAGGAAGCCGCGACCCCACTCGAACCCGAGCCACCAAGCGAGGAGCAAATAAAATGGAGAGAGGAACTCGAGTCACGGAAGGCGAAAATCCGAGCAGCAGCGAAAAAGGCAGCGAACCAGTCGAGGTGACCGAAATCGAAAAGATAGGCGCCGACTGGTTTAAGGTGACGACACGCAAGCTCGACGGAGGACAACCGTCGGTCGAGCGTTTGTCAGGCGGACGCCTGCTGACCACCATGGATGTGGGTCTTCGGAAGACGAAAATCGGTCAGCGCGTGATGACGATCCTGACGTACGAGGACTAGTGGCCATGGACGAACCCCCAAACGACGAGCCTTTACTCGGTTTCGCCATGCCGACACGGAAGCTCACAGCGAGCAAGCTTAGAGCCGCGTTGCCACGGTTACTCGAGAAGCTGTCGAGAGCTCTAACAGACGACGAGGAGCTCGAACAGATGGCTCTAGAAATGGACCTAGCCGGGTACACGGACGCTCACTTGAAAAAGATATCGAAGCTCGATGACTAGGCGCAATGGCCGCAAACGGTTTATATGCTGTCGTTTCGACCCGTTTAGGCCTTTTGAACCGTGTTCGATGCAATGTACTGTCGCTTTTCCGTAGTTCCGACAGTATTCTGCTACTTTGACAGAATGGATGCACTCGAGTTGAACAAGAAAGTTGATCAGGTTTATTGGGGCGGCTTCACACTCGGCATGGCGGTTGGGGCGGTCGCCACCCTTGCGATAGCCAGCATTATGCACTGGGCTGGTTGGGTGTTGTGCCCATGAACGACGATACAGCCGACCTTTACAGGGAAGCGGCCGACGCTGGTGACGACGATGATATCCGCATCAAGCCCGGCGCGGTGCTGGCATTGTTGCGAGGCCTGGAGCGGATCGAAGTGCTTGAGGCTCAGCTGGAAAAATCGGCGCACATGTTGGCGATGGTCGTTGGCCGCATGCAAATCACGGACCCGCAGTGGGGCGCCCGGATCGACATTATGATGCTTCACCAAAAAGGAGAGATCACCGCCGAGCGAGCGGTGGAGCTCGTCTCTGAGCTCGAGGGAGGGCCGTGGCAATGAGGCTCTACCAGTGCGACCGGTGCGGGCAGGCGATGAGGCATTACAACGGGATCACCGTTGAGTCTGATAGCGGTCTGACGTTCGAGACCTATGTCGACCCGGACCAAGACGGTCCGCTGCACCTATGCGACTCGTGTTGGGTGGGGTTCGACGAATTCATGGGGCTCTTTGAGGGGAAAAAGCTGGTCCTCGACCTGGGCGACGGTGTGGACGATGAGTGAAGACGACTACAAAAAAGCGTACGAGGACGACGACGAACGGCCGCGCATCATCCCGGCGTCGTTGCAACACCTTGCCCGACGCATCGACGAGGGCGAGAGTCGCCTGCGTAAGCTGGAGCGGGTTACGGCCGCCCTGCTGCAGGAGGGGCGCGAGACAGAAGCAAAGAGGCGCGACAAACTTGTGAAGCTTGTCATGATGACGGCTGCGATCGAAACTCGCGTGGCCCAACTCGAGGAGCGGGCCGATATCCTCGGCAATCTCGTCGCCGGCGAGAAGGGCCACAACCTGGTGATCGGCGAGTTGCAACTCCGACTGCCTCCGATAGAGCGGGTGACGACTAGGTTGCTACAGAGAATGGAGCAGCTCGAGAAGCGCGTGCAACATCGGCTCGGCGCGGGGGATGGCCATCACCTCAACCCTGATATTACACTCCTCGAGCTCACTCAGCGACTCGGGACTCTCGAAAGGAAACTCGAACAATGATCTACGCACCGAAACTGATAGGCCTCCGCGTCCGCAACACCAACGACAAGAGAGAGGGGGTCGTGCACGCTGTCGCATTCCACGAAGAGCCGAACCACGACCCGGGAAAAGCCCCTTGCGCTTTTGTGGTGCTCGTCGAGGTGGACGAGGGAGAGACTGTAGGCGAGCTCGCGGAATGGTATGCCAAGGACTGCGTCCGCGTCGACGACGAGGAGCGGCTGGCCCAGCTCGCCGAGCGAGGCATAAGGGAGCGGGACGAGTGAAGGCCCGCGAGCTCACACCTGGGTTCGTCCTCCGCAAACCGGGAGGCCTCGACTGGCATGTCATCGTGGTCACGCCCCAGGACAACGGGCGCAACGTGCTCGTCGACTGCGTCGACGAGCGCGGCCACATGCCCTGCGTCGAGCTGTACCTCGACGAGGAGGTCGACGCCTACCAGGTACCCGATAGCGAGCGGCTCGGCTCGTGGGTGCTCAGTCGCCCCCGCGTCGGCCCCCAGCGCGGCAACGAATTCCAGTGGGACGGCGAGACCTGGCGCATTACCTCGATCACGAAGTGCGCTGGCGAGTATCAGATCGACGCGGTAGCCTTGAAAGATGAAACCCGGACCTACCACGGCTGGTGGCGTCCCGAGCAGCTCGCCAACTTCCCCTACCACCCTGCAATGAGGAACCGTGCCAGTTCCGCCGATTGAATACGACCGCGGCGACCGAAAGTTCACGCCCGAGGACCCGTGCACGTTCGTTGGGAACTGCACGCCGGGCGACTTTCAGGTGTGGGGCAACCTGGCCGCGCAATGGATCGGCGCCGCTCGAGTGGCCGCCGGCAGCTCGGCCGAGAACCACGCGACGGTCGACCGGGCCCTGCAATACTGGGGGCAGCTCGCCCAGGGTGGCCAGGACTGCAGCGCGCTCGACTGTCACCAGTTTGTGACCCCGCTCGTCGAGCTCACGCAACGAGCTCGAGGCTACGTTGTCGACTGGGGGGGCGAGGGGGTGCAGCCTCAGACGGGGTGGGACATTCCGGGGGTACTTTTCCCCGACATCCCGCAGATACCCGGCCTCGACCTCGGCACCGTCGTGCCGTGGTTGTTGCTGGGGCTGGCCCTCCTATCGGACGAGCGCCGGTAAGGTACGATCGACAGCGTGCCAAAACGCAAGCCGCGAAAACAGCCCGTCGAGATCCTGACCGTTGACGAGTGCCGCGCGTTGATCCGGCACTGCGGGCGCGGCGAAACGTCGTTTCGTAATCGCGCCATCATTGCGGTCTTGTGGCGCGCAGGCCTCCGCGTCTCGGAGTGCCTCGACCTCCGTCCCAAGGATGTCGAGATCAAAACAGGGGCAGTGCGGGTACTACACGGCAAGGGTGACCGAGCTCGGACTGTCGGCCTCGACGTGGACGCGATGACGCACGTCGAGCGCTGGCTTGAGAAACGCCGCGAGCTGGGGCTGCCCCGCTCGGCGCGGTTGTTTTGCACGCTGCAGGGCGGGCGACTGTGGGGGACGTACATCCGACAGCTATTGCCCCGCTTGGCCAGACGAGCTGGGATCGATAAACGAGTGCACGCTCACGCGTTTCGCCACACGTTCGCGGTCGAGCTTTCGAATGAAAACCGACCGCTCCACGTGATACAGGCCCTCCTCGGGCACGAGGACCTCACAACGACGAGCGGGTACCTCAAGCATCTCGGGCCCCGTGAAGCCCTCGACGTTATCCGCTCGCGGCCTCGCTGGGAATCTGTACCCGGTACGGATGCCCGACAGGGCGTGCTCGCGTTGCCCGAAGCGCACACGACCAGCACCGATAGGCGAGCCCCCCCCCCCCAACAAACGTCACTACCGCTCGCCGGTCGGGGAGGAGCAAGATCCGTTCTGGCACTCGCCCTCGTACCGAAGGGCCGTCTAGGTCCCAAGCAGTGACGAGGACCGTCATGTGCCGCACGAACAGATCAACATGCAGTCGCGGTCACTCTCCAAGCCTGTCGGCGTTTCGCCGGTTGCGCCGTGGGCATCAGTGTCCGTAGTTTTCATGCACTCGAGTGGCAGCGTGCCGGCGACGACGGTCTCAAATCCGAACCACTCGACCGCGATCGGTGCGCCGACGTGGGGAACGGGCACGAAATAGGAACTAAAACGGTCGCAGGTGTCGATGCAATTGACATCCTTCTCGCTCACGTACCAGCACCCGGGCTCGACCGAGTGCTGGAAACCATTGCACTCGCCATCGCCATCGCCATCGCCATCGCCATCGCCATCGCCATCGCCATCGCCATCGCCGTCGCCATCGCCATCGCCATCGCCATCGCCATCGCCGTCGCCATCGCCGTCGCCTGACGAGCTCGAGGACGACTCGGCCGAGCTCGCGGCGCCCTCGACAGTATCAAAGGGGGGAGCGTAACAGGATCCAAGCAACACAATCGCACTTAACCATTTCATGCTGTCAGTACAGCACGCTAAAACACCACCCGCAACGCGAACACGAAAACGGCGTTCGACGGCACTCGCATGTCGACAGTCCAGATCGCTTGGCCCGCCGACACGTTGGACAATGCGCCCATGTCGATGATGGTCGGAGCGGTGACTGTAAAACCGATGACCACGGCGATCGTGTTGCCGTTCGTCGTGTCTTGGATGCGCACGTCTCCGGGGTCGTTCGAGTCCTGAACCGCGGCGATCAATCTGATAGCGGTTGGCGTCCCGAGGGAACCCGACCCCAACCAATGGATGTAGGCCCGCGTTTCGTACGAGCTGTCAGAACTAGCAAGGCCGATGCTGTCGCCGGTGCCCCACGAGAAATTCATTCCGCCAGGACCAGGTGGGCCCTCCGGACCGGGTGGACCGGGTGGACCGGGTGGACCGGGTGGACCAGGTGGACCCTTTGGCACGCCTGAACCCAACGCGGTTACGCAACACGGAACACCGCTACTCACTGTCGAGCTCGTCGGTGTCGGGGAAGGGCTGCAGAACAAAGTCGACGCACACGACAGCGGTGATCGTCTTGCCTTCGGTGGAGGCTTGAACCTCCCAGTGCGCGCCGTGGCCCGACCCTAGCCCCCCG
>SDBT01007971.1_pt1 | contig 17373 bp, 12 predicted proteins | sample 2277101 | NCBI WGS metagenome assembly SDBT01 (sample SAMN10404973, study PRJNA504765) | marine sediment metagenome | isolation source: marine sediment core GS10_PC15, 103 cmbsf | place: Arctic Ocean: Southern Knipovich Ridge | collected 2010
TTGGGTCATATCTTCTTAACTCAATTCACTAAATACAATGGACTGGCTTTAGTTGAGACCTTTGGTTCGCTATAGTAACTTGACCCAACATTCATACTTCCCATCGTTTCTGCGCGCTAACAATGAATTTATAGAAGTGGTTAAATTCTGTGAAATTCTGTGTTAATCTGTGGCTAATTCATATTTCTGCGGCTAATTCATATTTCTGCGGCTAATTCATATTTCTGTGGCTAATTCATATTATAGCATATACGGGCGAGAAAAGCACCAGCGATCCTTATCAGCTCTCGCTTTCCAGTCTTATAATCTCGCAGTTTCCCCAGGAAAAATCGAATGCGAACTTATCATTCTCCGGAACGCAGATCACGCAGATCTTGCCATCGCGAGTATGCCTGCTCGCTATCGAGGCAAGATTCAGACGATACGGGTAGAGGATTTCGATAGCATCCAGCACCAGCAGATCCCGTTCAGCAAGGTGCTCTTCTATTGCCTCCTCCAGAGCCACCTCCATTGTCAGCCGGGTCCTGGCTTTCATAGTCGCCAGAACCGATAGATCATCTCCCTCTTTCCGCAGGCGCTCCAGAAGGTGCATGTTTACATTCAGGTAATACTCGTCGGGATCGTCGAATTTTTCCGACAGGAAATGCTTTACCAGCGTCGTTTTGCCTGATTGAAAATCACCCACCAGACAGATAGTGCCGCGTCGGAGGCTATAGTCACACGCAGATTCAAGAGATTCGTATGCCTGCTGTTGATTCTCGGTGAGGCTGATCTCTGTGCTATTCTTCGTTTTGTCTGCCATTGCTTTGTTCCGTTACAGCCAGAGCTGGCTTCGATTTCCCCAGCGTCATCAACGCTGATCGGAGGGAACGGTCATTAGGATAGATATATAATATGTCGATGAGTAACTTGCGCGCATCCTCAAGCCTGTCCACGCCTGCGTATGCCTTTGCTAAGGCTCTGGAGATGATCGGGTCGCGCGTTTTGACTCTGTGGATCGGCTCCAGCAGTTCGATCACTCTGGAGTATTGCTCCAGCTTAGAGTAGCAAAAGGCCAACTGGGTCTGGAAATACAGGGAACGCGGCTGTAGTTTCACTGCCTCACGATATTCGGCTGCTGCCTCCTCGTGCCGCATCTCTCGCTTCAGATGTTTGGCCAGGAGAGCGTGTAAATGCGGATTCCGCCTGCGCGATGGAATCTTGAGTACCTTCTGAAGCTGAGATATAGTCGCTTCGTTATTCCTTCCCCTTGTTTTGCTGGAAACCAGACCGCGAAAAGCGTATTCATCCTCCGGATCGAGATCCACCGCTTTCTGGTACTCCACTATAGCTTCCTCATCTCTGCCGCGCTGTGCATAGACATCGCCCAGAGCGTGATGCAGCGATGGATTGTCGGGATCCACCTCAAGTCCTCTATTCAGAATTGATATGGCTTCATCAATCCTATTCTCCTTCCGATAGATCACGCCCAGCTTGCTGTGAGCGTAGCTATCGTCGGGCTTCAGATTGAGGACTTCCTCGAAGACAGCCGCGGACTCTCCCATCTTGCCCTCTTTGAATAATATCTCGCCCTTGATGGTGTGCGCGAAGGGATTCTCCGGGTTTACTTTCAGCGATCCATCAATGAGGCGGTTCGATTCTTCCAGTTTATCCTGCTGGAGATATATATGCGCCAGATTCGACAGCGCAAAATAATCATCAGGATTAGACTCAAGCGCCTGCTCGAATTCCGCGATGGCTTCCGGGAGTCGGCCTTCCCGTTTGTATGCAACTCCTCTATCTTTATGCGCGCCAGGCTCATCTTGTCCCGGAGATACAGCAAACTCTTCATCGCGATCGGGTATCTGCTGCAAGAGATCTCTCAAACTGAGGAGCATTCTGCCCATCTCCATAACCTTACGCTCACGCATTTCCTGCGCGACGGTCTCGTAGCCCTCAGCAGCCGATTTTATATCGCGGAGAACCCTCTGCAATTGCTGATTATTGCGCCCGTCCAGCACCTTATCGCACCAGTTAGCCACAAATCCCTCGAAGCTCCCCCGGACAGAGGTACCCTTATACTCAGTAGACTGCTCGCGAGTTAGCACTTTATACAGGACTTCCAAATTGTCAGACACTTCTTAAACTCCGAGTAAATTCGCATTATAGTACAGTTTGCGCCTACATAGATTATACTTATATGAAGGATATTATGTCAAGAAAAAAGGAAGGGTATGGAGCTTTAACGCAGCCTGAAACGAAAGGCGCTTTGTTCTTTGGACGGAGATTTCTGCAACTCTTTGAGGTCTAATGCGTTTAGGATATTAATGGCAAGATAGTAGTGGAGAGGCAACATGTTGCGATCTGATGAGGAATTGATGTTGAGTTATTGCGATGGGGACGAAGATGCGTTTGAGATGCTCTATCGCAGATATGAGAGGCCTCTGCTGAATTTCATATACCGCATGGTAATGGACGCTGCCGATGCTGAGAACCTCTGTCAGGAGGCATTTTTCAGGGTGGTGCGCGGGCGGAGGAAGTATCAGGCAACTGCGAGATTCAGAACGTGGCTTTTCAGGATAGCTCTCAATCTGTGCAGGGACAGGCATAGAAGAATGGGGCATCGATCGCACCTGTCCCTGAATGTTCTTGTGCCATCTCAAGATGATGAAAGCGTTGAGCTTCAGGATCTTATCCCCGATCCCGCGTCAAATCCTGTGAAGAATGTAGAGACACACGAACTTGAGGCAGTAATAAAACAAGCCGTCGCATCGCTGCCGGAAGATCAGCATCTTGTGGTTATCCTGAAAGAGTATCAAGGGCTGAAATTCTCGGAAATAGCCGACATTATGAACCGCCCGATAGGTACGGTGAAATCGCTCAATCATAGGGCGCACGGCAGGCTCAGGAAAATGCTGGCAAAATACGTAGGTGATTGATTATGAAATGCGAGGATGTTCAGAAGGAATTGAGGGTTTTTCTTGGCGACGATGTAGATGATTCCCGAAAAAGCGAGATACAGACTCACCTGGACGGATGCCGGGATTGTGCAAAATCTCTGCGGCAATTGACAAGACTGTCTGAGGTGCTTCAAAGCTGGCAGGAGATGGAGCCATCGCCCGCGATGTACGAGAATCTGAAAGCACGGGTGGAGGCTTACGAATCTTCCCGGATAAGAGCTTTCACAGGCTCTTTTGCAGGGAAAGTCGCTCTCCGGTTTGTGGAAGTGGCAGCGGTTGTAGTTTTAACGCTGTTAGTCAGCCATCTGCTCCAGAAGCCGATTCCAGAGCAGCGTGATGATATGACCACCATCAATTTCTATCTGACGGAACATCAGGAAGCTGTGATCCGCACTGTTTCCACAACTCCATCTGAGTATCCAGCGGCGCGTATGTACGTGGGGCGGGATGACATCATGTATTATGAATTCATGGACGATTTTCCAGAGTTCGTGAGACCGGGCATAATTCTCAGAGCGCCTGCATCTCAACACGAGATCATCCTGCCAAAAACGCCCGCGATCTCCAATGGGCATACGCTCACGCTCGATCAAGCGCGGGATTCCGTTGATTTCGATCTGGTGGCGCCGCCGCGATTTTACCCCGGCTATATACTCGATAGCATCAGAAAGATCGATGGCCACAACGCCCTGCATTTGCTTTATACCAACGGCATAGACACTGTGTCATTGTTCCAGCAGCCATTGGGAGCGGAGCGCGGGCTTGCCGCACAGGATTTCAGGGAATATGCCGTGTACCGCAGCGAGGGACGAGGCGGCGGGACTATCCTTGCCTGGAGCAGCGACATTGTATCTTTTGTGTTGATCGGCAAAGCGGATATGTCCCAGTTGATGGACATGGCGCAGGCCATCAGCGCCACAAGCAGGAGGGAATGATGAAAAAAACAGCTTTATTATGTTTATACCTGATCATTGTCTGGGGAATGATGCCTCTGGCGGACGCTGCCATAGATAGTAATAAGCAGGCGGACAAACACTTTGGGCAGGCAGTTGAGTTGCTGAAGGGAGAAGATCACGAAGCGGCTATCGCTGAGTATGAAAAAGTGATCGAGCTGGCTCCGGAAAGCGAAATAGCTCAAGATGCTCAATACTGGATCGGGCAATCTTATTTCAGGATGGGTCAGTATGACGAGGCATTGTCAACATTTGGGAAACTCGTTAGGAACTACCCGGAAAGTGCCATCGCCCCTGTGACGCAACTCATGATGGCTCAAGTTCAGCAGGAGAAGGAAAGGCCGAAAGCAAATGGTGATTCCTCAGACAAAGGAGTCGTAATTGACCCGAAAACAGGTGTGAAATACACAAAAATCAGAACCTTTACAGGTAAGAATGACGTGATCCAGTCTTTTCACCATCTCAATCTCTCACCCAATGAAAAATTCTTACTTTGGGGAAAATCCGTAGTGCCAATGGATGGCGGAGAGCCATTCGATCTGGTGGATATGCCGATATACCTGGCGGTGTGGTCACCCGATGGCAGGAAGGTTGTCTTCAGTTCAGAAAGAGCCATCTGGGTGCTCCCTGTTTCTCCAGAGACAGGGAAGGCAACAGGTTCTGCCAAGAAGCTCTTGGATCGTGGATACCTTGAGCCTTGTTGCTGGTCACCCGATTCGGAGAGAGTTGTCGTGGAGCGGCGGGACAAAGATGCGCCGGGCAATGTCTGTATTCTCTCGGTAGTGGATGGTACACTGACTCAGATCACGAACTGGTCCGGGAGAGAGTGGGGGCCGATCTGGTCTCCTGATGGCAAAACCATAGCCTATCTATATGGGTATCAACTCAGGGTGATCCCTGCTGAAGGCGGAATTCCAAGAAAGCTAATCGACGAGGGCATTCCTGAACCTGTTTCCTGGTCACCTGACAGCAGGTGGCTCATTTATGAACCACTGAAATTCCTCAATCTTATGGATGAACGCAGGTTTGAAATCAAGCCAGCTTGGGGAAAAGTAGGGGGATTTTTTGGCTGGTCGCCCGGGCAAAGCAAAATGCTCTTCTATAAGTCATCTTACGATTGGAGGTCGGCTCTCAAGGTTGTGTCAGTCTCCGGTGGGCCTTCAATAGAGCTTGGGAGACAGGTGGCATACCTCTTGCCATACGGTCAATACTGGTCTTCCGATAGTGAGGTGATAATCACTAAAGGGGAAAATAAAGGAGAGTCTGTTTTCTGGGTGATCCCTCTCAGCGGGAAAGAGCCATTCCCAATAGAACTGGAAGTATCGGTTTCTGGCAAGCTTCTTCCTCTACACCCGTCCCTGGACTGCAGGAAACTTGCCTTTGCTGCTCAGCGGGACGATGGGAAGGAGGATATCTATGTAGTGCCGATCTCGGTGAAAGACGGACGGACTATTGGCCCGGCTGTATTAGTTTTTGACGGATGGGATAAGAAACACAATTATGCCGTGGCATTCTCATGGTCGCCTGATGGAACAAAGATCGCTCTGAGTCATGAATGGAATATCTGGATGGCATACGCTGACGGGAGTGACCCGGTCCAGGTGACGCACAGTCAAGATGACACTCACAGGGCTTCGCCAAGCTGGTCACCTGATGGAACTATGCTCGCCTATAAAGCCTATATATCAGACAAGGAGCAACTTATTAAGGTAATCTCTGTGTCCTCTATGTCCGAGAACGAAGATACGGTATTGCTGGATCTTCCTCGCAATAACTACGAATGGACACCAGATAGCAGGAGTCTTCTATCCTTCGACGAAGAAACGATCTCAGCCATTTCCATCGCTGATGGCAAGTCCAGACAGGTTCTTGACCTGAAGGATATGTCCGTGGATGGTATGTGGAACCTCTCCTGGTCTCCAGACAGGCGGACATTCGCCTTTATCGGCTATAACTATAAGAAGAAAGAGAACTCTTATCATATATTCGCAGTTCCCCTAGAGGAAGGCAAGCTGTTTCCCGTTAAGGGAAGCAAATTAACCGAACTTGCCACTGATGACACCGGTGAGAAATACTTGCTACACTGGTCTCCCGATGGAAAGTGGATCTCCTACCAATCCGATGGATTTATCAAGACACGCACGGAGGGGGCTATCTGGGAGGCGGATGTGTCGGAACTTCTGAGCGGAGGCGAAAAGGAGCAGTAGATTCCTCATAGGCACAGCGTAACCAGTATGAGAAATCTGAATAGCCCCCCCCCCCGTCAAGAGTTGAGAGTGTGTCGGAGTTGAGTACCACAAGCTGCCAGCTTGTAAGAAAAGCGTTTGCAGTGCTACGTCGGAACAAGCTGGCAGCTTGTGATACTATTGAGAACTAAGTTGCCAGCGCATTAGAACATCGCTCCCAGGCTGACGTGTATTTTGCCGTCAAGGACTGAATCACCTCTAGCCAGTCCATAATCCACACTCACCAGTCCGCTGAGAGATTTCAGGCGCATACCTACCCCGTACCCCAGCTTCATCTGTCCCAGGCCATCATCTTTGTCGTAGATAGCTCCGCTGTCCAGAAAGAGGAAAAATTGCGAATCCCGGCTCACCAGAAATCTATACTCACAGTTTGCGAAAAGTCGGCCTTCGCCTCTGAAGAAATCCTCGCTGTATCCGCGTAATGTGTTCGCTCCGCCCAGATAGAGCATTTCAGTCAGCGGAATCGCTTCGCCCCATATCCTCGCCCCGTGAAGACCCAGAGCTAACACCTGTCGCTGCCACGTTCTGAAGTATTGGCTCAAGTCAAGCCAAACCTTGATAGTCCTGAAATCGCCGCGGGAGACCTCAATGGCAGCGCGATCAATCCTGCCTGTAGAGGGATTGATAAAATAGTCTCTGCTGTCACGCTGAACGGTGAGAGTAAGGCTGTATTTTTGGCCTGTTAGAAGCTCCTCTGATGGTGTGCTCTCGGATGCAGGCAGGATGCCTGCGCTTCCAGGCGATGCACTCTCAGAAGGCGATTCTATTTTCTTATAGGTTACAGCGAGGGAACCCTCTATGTGCCCGATCACTCGTGTGGTCCCGCTCAGGCTCCCTGCCCACTCCTGCAAGACTAGAGCCTCGGAACTGGTGGCTTCCGCTTCCTGTTCTATATCCAGAGTCTCGAATCTTGAGTCTTGTATCTCCTGCCTGGTTCCCCATAGTCGGATTCCCACATCAACGGGCTTGTCGAAAATCCACGGCTCCTCGTATGCAAGCTCATAGGTATCTATAATCCCAAATCTGCCTCTAATAGTCATCCGCCGTCCGGTTCCAAGCAAATTGGCCTCTGAGATTTCCAGTAGGCCGGTGAACTTCTGCCCACCCATGTCCTCTTCGGAGGGACTATAGCCAAGCACGCCGCTGAACTGCCCTGTCCGCCCTTCAGTGACCGGGAAGCTCAGGATCACACTATCTTCTCCCGATTGTGCAGGTGTGAGGCTCGAGCCTACCGTCCGAAAATATCCCATATTATTCATCCGACGGCGGCTTTCGTCGATCTCGCTCTGGTCGAATACGTCGCCGGGGCGCACTGTGATTTCACGCAAAATGACGCGCTCCTTCGTTTTCTTCAATCCATCTATCTTCACCTGATGGATCTTCACCAGAGGCCCTTCGTCAATGTGGATTTTTATATTTAGCTTGCCGTCTTCTATCGGGAATTCCGTGGGTGAAATCTTCGCCAGCGGGTGACCGTTTTCACTATAAAGCCTCAGCAATCGCTCCATGTCACTCTGAAAAATAGAATCATCAAAAATGGGGCTTTTACGGATGTAAAGTTTGCTCAACAGCCGCTCCATAGAGAATATGGCATTCCCCGATAATTCCACCTCTCCCATTTTGACCATCCCACCCTCGCTTATATTTATATACAGGGTAATCTGATCCTTTTCAACAGATCGACATTCCCATTCCACCTTCGCAAACATATATCCGCGGCTATCATACTCAGTCAGAATCGGCAGCAAAGTGCTATCAATGGACTGCGGATGAAACTGCTGCCCCGGCTTGATAGTCAATAATTCTGCTAATTCCCCGTCGCTCATTACACTGTTTCCGTGGAAGATTATCCTGCGTATGTATCGAGCCGCCTCCGCGGATACAGGCTGTTCGGGCGTTTCTGCGGTCAAGGCATTCTGCGCCCCCATGATAAGACAGAGAAATGTGACAATCACGCTAAGTATGTTCACGGTGATCATTAGTCCATTGATTTATGGGTGTATGCTATTGTAGATTGTGTCTTGAGTCTTGAGTCTTGAGTCTTGTGTCTCAAACATCATGGGAACAGAGTATACATACTCTTGTTGAGGATTATTCCGATGACACTCCACAAACTACCCATGAAGAATTGCCCAAGTATCAATCCCAAGAACAGGGGAATAGCGCCTCGATAGGCTCTCGATCCGCCATAGGTCAGGATCACTTTTTTCGCCAGCCAACTGAGAAAGACAGAGAACCACATCCAGCCTATTGCCCAGCCTGAGCCTACCGCATATCCGACAGGATGAAAAGGCCACCACAGGTATCTCCTGCTCAGAACCATGAGGAGTATGGTGAAGAGGAACCCGAATGACATCTGGTTGATGGCTGTAACATCCCTGACCATAGGATTTGAGAGCCACTGTCCCAGACTGTTAAAAGGGCCGCGCCCCCAGATAGCGTAATTGGGATACCTGTAGTAAAAGCCCAGATGCGAGCCGAATGAAGCCACCGAACCGACTAACGCCGCCACTATCATGGCTATGATCAGGGTGGAGTTCTTCATCCGCAATCTCTCTGACATCTTAAAGCCTTCCAGTTGATGCGGCATAGGATGACACCTGTAGCCATAGGCTACCCAGCCTAGAAGCGTGAAGTTGGTCAGATTGGCCGCGCCAAAGCGCCTCGTCCCCATTACAGTAGCCATCATTCTGTCCGGGGGAGCATTGTGCAGTTCATGTGTCGGCGGCCCTAATTCGGCTCTCATGCGGGTGATAGCTATAGATAGGGTCATGTAAATGCCGAAATAGAGCGCGATCGCCCACGGGGAGCTGCCAGCCAGATACCAGAAGGCAAGAATGAACACAATGGAAAATGCCACACCGAAGTATGCGAACCTGTATAATCCGCCATCTTTATCGCCTTTCACCAGCTTAACAATTGTATCCTTGATGTGATTCCTACTGGTAAAGAGCGCGAGGAGTCCGATGCCTATCCACGCCCCAAACCGCTGGTCACTCTGCCAGCCTCCGCCGGATCGCCAGCCGACAATGCTGAAAAATGCAAGCTGGAATTTCCAGAAGAGGTGGAAGAACCAGAGAGAAAAAGACAGGGATAAGGGCATAAAATACGCAAGCCCCATAGCAAAACCGTAGATATTTATATGGAGAGGCGCCATAGCGTTCCACGGCTTGCCCACAAGATACTGCCCGATATTAACCTTGATTCTGGGCGAGGGGATCACCGGATACAGGTATTTTAGCCCGGCAAGCAATTCTATCATCAACGTGACCCCGAAGCCGATCCACATCATCTTGTTTTTGAAGAATTTTGGGTTGCCGCTGAGTTCCAGCGGAAGTCGGATTATGGGATAGCTCAATTTCTCATTTTCTGTCCACTGCTTTCTCACAATGAGGTTGACGCAGAGCATCCCGAAGAGGAACACCACAATAAAACTGGTCCACGCGAGCACAGGCGTAAGCCAGGCATGAATATTCTGAGCGGTGAAGAAATTCGATTCGCCCTTGTAATATTCTGCCAGAGCGTATTCATTGTCCACGGTGAGCCATCTGGGGATATATCGGAAAAACAGATCCTCCCACTCGTTCTCCGGCGTGGCGAACCAGAAAGGGTTTGTCATCATGGGTATCAACTGGCGCACAAGGTCGTGTCCGAAGAGTGAAGTGGCGATGGATAGCATGACATAAACGATAGCCATCTCTGCGGAATTGAGGGTAAGTCTCTTGAAATAACGCCGCAGAAACAGGTTTAGTAAAGCTAAAAGAAAGATGACGAATATGACGGTGGGATAGGTAGAGAAATCTGTCAGCTCATAGACGATTCTGTTCTCCACACCCACAACCCAATAACCACTTATTATAATCAGAAGAGTTCCAAGAACCAGCGCGCGAACACCTGCTTTTCCGGAATCTCCTGTGTCTGTGAATATACCCATGAATCCTCCTGCTTAAAGAAAACCGCTTCCAATTGCCAATCCGACTAAAAATGTAGCATGTTTATTATATCATCATTTCGGCGCTTTGGGTAGTGTCGTTTTTCTGGCTCACAGGTGCGTCTTTGCTTGACTTTACAGGATTGTAGCGTATAATATAGGCAGAGCGGCTAAACTTCATAACCGTTACATAGCAGAATAGCGAACGTTTGGAGGGATGGAAATGAGTGATGAGGAGAAAACAAAGAAACAACTCATAGATGAGTTGATAGAACTGCGCCGGCGAGATGCTGAACGAAGCCGAGTGGAAGCACAGTTGCAGGAAAGTGAGAATAGATATCGAACGATTATCGAGAACATGCTTGATGTAGCCTACACATGCTCTGCAGACGGCACTATAACCTATATAAGCCCTCAGGCCTGTTCTTTGGGGGACTCACCTGAGGCAGTAGTGGGACATAATATAATGGAATTTGTCCATCCCGATGATGCCGATAGAGTCTTAGCTGACATGCAGAGAACCATGCAAACAGGAGAGGAATTTCCCACGGTCTTTCGCCTGATAAATCCTGATGGAGAAGCCTTTTATGTAGAAGAAACAGGAAAGGTTATCCGAGACGGGGAGCAAATCGTGGGGATAACGGGTACTCTCAGGGATGTCAGCCAGCGCATGGAGATGGAGGAGGCATTGAAGGCTGAGCGGGGCAAGGTGCAGCAATATCTTGACATTGCAGGGGTGATAATTGTCGCCATTGATGCTGATGGGAGAGTCACCCTCGTAAACAGAAAGGGCTGCGAGGTTTTGGGATATAGTGCGGACGAGATCGTTGGCAAAGACTGGTTTGATAGCTTTCTCCCAGAAAGAGTCAGGGGGGAGGTGAAAAACGTCTTCCAGGAATTGATTTCCGGGAACATCGCAGCGGTTGAGCATTATGAAAATCCAGTAATAACTAAAAGTGGCGACGAGAGGATTATTGCCTGGCACAACACTGTCTTGAGAGACAAAGCGGGTAATATTATCGGTACTCTTGGTTCCGGAAATGATATAACTGAGCGTGTCGAGGCAGAGAATGAACTGAGAAAACACCGCGATCACCTGGAGGAATTGGTGGAAAAGCGCGCTGCTGAACTAACCCAAACAAATAAAGAACTGCAAAACGAGATTGCCGAGCGCAAGCAGATACAAGAGGCATTGTGGCTTTCCACTCAACGATGGCAGACTACTTTTGATGCTATTAGCGACCCTATTTGTCTGGTGGATACAAAATTGGAAATCCTGCAATGCAACAAGACTATGGTGGATTTCCTGGGAAAACCATCGTGCGAGATCATTGGCCGCAATTGCTATGAACTTGTGCATGGTACATCAGAACCGCCTGAGGGATGCCCTGGTGTTCGTACGCTGGAAACACATCAGAGAGAATCTGCTTTCTGGCTGATAGGTGATCGATGGTTTGATGTTATTGCCGATCCACTGCTGGATGCATCAGGCGACCTCATAGGTATCGTTCATATCATGTCCGACGTTACTGATCGCAGGATAGCAGAGGAAGCAGTGCATGAGAGCGAAGAGAAGTATCGCAATTTGTATGAAACTATGGCTCAAGGTGTCGTATATCAGGATGCAAATGGTAAGATCACCTCCGCAAATCCTGCCGCAGAAAGAATATTGGGCCTGACTCTAGACCAGATGCGCGGCAGAACATCCGTTGATCCACGCTGGAGAGCAATTCACGAAGATGGGTCTGATTTTCCCGGAGAAACACATCCAGCAATGATTGCCTTTAGAACTGGAGAAAGAGTTAACAATGTGATCATGGGAGTTTTCAGTCCAGTAGATCAGAAACACCGTTGGATACTAATAGATGCGGTGCCACATTTCAGACCGGGTGCGGATAAACCTTACGAAGTATATACAACATTCGATGATATAACTGATCTCAAGCAGATGGAGGAGGAACTGCTGAAGAACGAAAAGCTGGAGTCAATTGGTGTTCTTGCTGGTGGTATTGCTCATGAATTCAACAATATCTTGACAGGAATACTGGGCAATATCTCTCTTGCAAGAATCTATACAGATCCAGATAGGATTCAGAGAAGGTTGCTTGAGGCTGAAAACGCATCTATAAAGGCAAAGAGCTTAACTCAGCGATTGCTTACATTTGCTAGTGGCGGAGCACCTATTCTGCGAAGAGCATCTATCGGAGGTCTATTGAGGAATTCAACCACCTCAGCGTTAAGAGATTCCAGCATCAAGTGTGAATTCTCCATACCGGATGACCTTTGGGATGTAGAAATCGACGAAGGGCAGATAGATCAGGTCATCAGCAATATAGCTACAAATTCCGTTCAGGCCATGCCAGCAGGTGGAATCATTAGAGTGAACGCTGAGAATATTGAGTCGGATGAAGAGCATGGCACTCCACTACAGAAGGGCTTATATGTGAAAATAGCCATCGAGGATCAAGGTAAAGGCATACACGAAGAACATCTCCAGAAGATATTCGATCCTTTTTTTACGACCGATCAGAGAAGAAGCGGTTTGGGACTTTCGGCAGCCCACTCTATAGTGAGAAATCACAAGGGATTCATTACTGTCAAATCCCGGGTTGGGTTCGGGACAACTTTTCACATCTATTTTCCTGCACTTTCAGAAGAAACTCCAAAAGAGCCGGAGGAGACAGAAAAATCCACTATGGGAAGCCTTCTGGTGATGGATGACGACGACATGGTCAGGAAAGTTGCCTCGGAAGTGCTGATTAGTGCAGGTTATAGAGTTACTCCTGTTAGGAATGGTGTTGAAGCAATTGAGTCCTATAAGTTGGCTATGGAGTCAGGAAATCCATTTGACGCAGTTATTCTGGATCTAACCATACCCGGTGGTATGGGGGGAAAGGAAGCTCTTCGGCGACTCATTCTTGTAGATCCCGGCATCAAGGCAATTGTTGCCAGCGGATATTCCAATGATCCAGTAGTGACTGATTTCGAGAGGTATGGATTCAAAGGCGTCATTGCCAAGCCATACACGGCTATGGAACTGATCAGTATCCTGAATGAGGTATTGGCGAAGGACGCCTGAAAAGGAGACCAATTGACTAGACAAACACTATATATGCTGATCGCTGTCGGGATGTTCCTACTCATTTTCGTTGGCTGCGGCAAGGACAAAGAGGAACAGATTGAGGATAGACAATCTGAAGAACAGGCTATTCAGGCACAGAAAAGGACAACTGCCGATCCGCCGAAGGAGATTATTGATGAGGAGCAAGTGGAGAAGAAAGAATCCGGAGAGCAGGCTGTTCAGGCACAGGAGAAGGTAGCTCCCGACATTCCGAAAGAAGCTCCCGACGAAGTCACCGGCAAGGATGGAGCGCCTATGTCGCTGATACCTGCGGGCGAGTTCCAGATGGGAACGGAATCATTTGAAGTACCACAACTGCTTCAATGGGCAAAGAGATGGCATCCCGGATCTGATGCTGGATTTCTTGAGAATGAAACGCCGTGCCATACGGTCTATCTCGACGCATTCTACATAGACAAGTATGAGGTTACCAACGCTCTATACAGAAAATTCATGGATGCCACCAGTCATAAAACTCCCAAGTTCTGGGACGACCCTAGATTTAATGCCCCGGATCAGCCGGTGGTGGGGGTTAGCTGGTACGACGCGAAGGCCTATGCGGAATGGGCTGGCAAGCGGCTGCCCACAGAAGCTGAATGGGAAAAGGCGGCACAGGGTGGACTGATTGGTAAGAGATTTCCGTGGGGGGATTCAGATATGGATGGCACTCAGTGCAACTTCTTAGATAAGAATTGGTTGGATGAGAACTCTGATGATGGCTATAAACACACCGCACCTGTGGGCAGCTTCATACCCAACGGTTACGGATTGTATGATATGGCAGGTAATGCCGCGGAGTGGTGTGCGGATCGGTATGACAAGTATTACTACGCGAAGTCACCCGAACGTAATCCAGCAGGTACGGATTCAGGAGTATCTCGCGTTATACGCGGCGGTGGCTGGTTTGACTTACCGTATTTCGTCCGCCCTGCGAGCCGCAGCAACAAGAATCCGCTGGATATGGATAGCCGCATCGGCTTTCGCTGTGTTACGCAGGAGTGAGATTTTTCACAGGTATAAAGGTCCAGCGGTCAACCACTGGATCAGGGAGTTTGGCGAAGATAGAAGAATCGGATTAAACCAATCAACATTAGGAAGGAGGAAGCGGCTTCACTCCCCGATCGCAGCGGGAGTATCCAGCCGTATTTCCAATGAAGATCAAGGAAGATTTCTACACTGTCGAGTTGGCGGGCGTCAAACGTGACCTTCCGCTTGTGCGAGTTGCGCCCGGAATAAAGGTTGCGCTGTTCAACATATTGGGCGATACTGAGATTGTAAAGGCTGTTGCGCCGAAGCTTGCCTCAATGCTTCCAGAAGATACTGAAGTGCTTTTGCATCCGGAGGGCAAGGCGATACCGCTCGTTTATGAGCTTTCTGCACAAACAGGTATACCATATGTAGTGCCGCGGAAGACTAGAAAGCAATGGATGCTGGAACCAGTATCAACGGATGTGAGGTCCATAACCACCGGAAAGGCTGAGAAATACTGGCTGGACAGCAGAGAACGGCACAAGATGGAAGGGAAGAAAGTCGCTATCGTGGATGACGTCATCAGCACGGGCAGTACGCTGGTGGCTATGGAAAATCTCGTCGCCAGCACTGGCGGAACCATTGTAGCGAGAATAGCGATCTTTACAGAGGGTGATGAGCGTGAGGATGTTGCTACGCTGGGACACTTGCCGCTCTTCCCTGCGGATGAGTAGGGATTCTAAGTGGTTCAGCCGACAAATAGGTGTTGTTATTCGTAGGGGCACACTGCGTGTGCCCGGGCACGCGCAGCGTGCCCCTACTTATCTATAGGATTCTCCAATTCTGCTTTCATCTTTCGTGGCAGCATGAAAACTTTTTTTCCATCCATATCAGCAAAGTAGAGACTGACCTCTGATGGCTGTTTTCCGTTGCCATCGGCCCAGTAAGCATAAAAATCAGGATGAGCGTTGACCGGTCGTCGGGCGTATGCGTGGTTAAATCTGCTTCGCTCCGTAATCTGACGCTCCTTTGTCCACGAATGGCCTTTATCTTCACTGATCCAGACAGCCATCTCCCCACCGGGATAGAATGCTTGAGGGCCGGTTTCAGTTGGGCCGATAATTCTCCACGAGCCATCTTCCTCTATGTGAAGGCTTCCTGTATCGTAGTTGTTGTCGGATTCCGTGACTCGCAGTATTTCCCATTCTGTGCCTGTCCATCGGGCGGTTCTCCAGACTCGCGGCATGTTCTCCGGGCCGGGATGCCATCCGGGGCTGGTCACGTATTGGATAATTGGGTTCCCTTCGGTGTCAAAGTTTATGTCGTTCAGGTAAACCAGCAGTCCTTCTGATTCATAGTTATGCACAAGGGCGATGTTATCGGGAGAATCCAGAGGAGTTCCGATTTTCTCTCCCTTGACGTTATGCCATGTCTCACCAAAATCCCTGCTTTCCATATAGTATAGGTTTGTTCTCGTATCAACGCCTTTGGGGTGATAGTTAAACGCTGTCCCTACCTTGTTTTTGTGCCGCCAACTGATCTGATAATGCCCACCGAATGCCGCTAATTTCTTCCCTTCAGTCCAGTTTACTCCATCCGGGCTGGTTTTGCAGAAAAGCTGTCTCCCGTTCCTGTATATCGTGTGGAGGAAAAGGAATCCTGTCCCTTCCAGGAACCAGGGTTGAGGATACGTGAACTCCGCCTGTTCCATCTGCTGGAAAGAGTCTACCGAGTGCGGCTCTCTGCTTTTGTAGATGAATCCGTCTTTGCCGCCATGACTGCTTATAAATACCCAGACGTATCCATCGTCATCCAGCATGATTGTTGGATTATGGTGACCGTCGGATGTCCCTTTTTCGCGCAGGATCGTCGGCTTCGGAACGGTGTGAGTCTTGTGGTCATAATATGAGACCATTGCCAGAAGCCGATCTTTCTCGGATAATTCCTTTGTCCCGCCGTAGACGAAGAAGGTCTTGTTCGCCTTCTGGGAATAATACGCCAGAGGAATGTGCTTCGCGCAGTATGTGGCCAATCCGCCGCTATACTTATAGGGTATCTCGCCCTTTAATGAGTTGCATGAGTACCATATCCCCCTGTAACCATCGGCTTTTTTATACTCCTGCCTGTAGTCTGACATTCTCTCACCTCCATAGGAATTCTGGAGCGTACATCCAGCGCCTACCATAAGCCCTACAAAGAGGATGAAACCCTTCAAAGTAGCTGTAAAGCAAGTTTGGCGCGACATAGCACATCACCTACCTCAGCCTACCAATATTTGGCGATCATCTCATCCAGAAGCTTCTTGTTCTCCGCCGCTGTGTCCCACCCAACCTCAAAGGTGTAGGCTCCATCAGCAAAAGACTTTTTCATGGCGGCGAAGGCTTTCTCAAAATCTATCTCCACACGGCCGGATACCAGCGAGGAAGAATGCATGGCTTGCGCAAGCCGGTCTCCAGCCATCTCCACTTCCTCCTGGAGAGGAAAGCCAGCACGGGGATAGCCGTTGTGCAGGTATACGCGAAAGTAAGGATTACCTACCTCATCCGCCATGCGGCAGAGCGCCTCCAGACCACCGAATCCCTGATTTGCTGTCCAGATGTTTGCCTCGAAGCCGAAAACAACACCATTTTCCTCACCGGCCGCAGCCACGTCCTTCAGCAAGCTCCTGCAATCCTCCCAGGAGCCTTTGCTGGTACCGAGGTGCACCAATATAGTATGAGCGCCCAGTTCCTTCGCCAGCTTTGCATCATCAGCCAGAAGTTCTACACCACGTCCCCATCCCTCAAAGTCGGGGTGGAAAGCGGCATAAGACCAGGCCCAGTCGCTGGAGAGGGAGTAGATGGACATTTCATACTGCTTACACAGCGCCTTAACAGCTTCTATTGATTCCTGTGTCCACGAGCCGGCCAGATTAAAGCGCCATGCGCCGGCTTCCATACAAAGCTCCAGGCCGTCAAAGCCCAGTTTGGAGCCTTCCTCAAACGCCCATTTCAACGGATGAGCGTCGCTGCCTCGAGATGGTCGTAAAGATGCGCGAATAGAAGTTTTCATGATCGTCCTCCTGCAATTACAATTTGTGGGATCGTTTTACTAATACGAGTTTTTCAGTTAGAGAAGTAGAACGTGCAGCTTGCTCGTTCAGAAATGCTAATCGAGTTCCGGAACAAGCTGGCAGCATGTTCTACTCAGCAAATCTCAGCCGTAACTGAAAAAC